>OKRX01000182.1_pt1 | contig 48430 bp, 31 predicted proteins | sample 1601241 | NCBI WGS metagenome assembly OKRX01 (sample SAMEA3541500, study PRJEB24748) | human gut metagenome | biome: human gut; feature: human-associated habitat; material: faeces | place: China | collected 2012
AGAGACTTCTCTACAACAGACCCTTCACGCCCGCGCCTGGGTTCTCATGGATGCGGACAGTGGGCGTATTCTGGCGGAGAAAGATGCGGATACCGCTTATCCGATGGCAAGCACGACGAAGATTCTGACCTGCATTCTCGCACTGGAACAGGGAAATCCCGATGACTGGGTCGGGGTATCAGAGAAAGCGGCCTCCATGCCGGATGTCCAGCTCAATATGCGGGCGGGGGAGCGGTACCGCCTATCGGATCTACTCTATTCCCTGATGCTGGAATCCCACAACGACAGCGCCGTGGCGGTGGCGGAGCACATCGGGGGAAGCGTGGAAGAATTTGCGGAGAAAATGAACCGGAAAGCGCGGGAGATAGGATGTAAGAATGTTTGTTTCGTGACACCGAACGGTCTGGACGTTGCGGATGCGGATGGAAACGAACACAGCGCTTCGGCGGCGGATATGGCGCGGATCATGCGCTACTGCGCGTTCCAGTCGCCGTGCCGCGAAACATTTCTGGAAATTACCCGTACGGCATCACGGACGATTCAGGATGAGTCGGGAAACCGTTCATTTTACCTGGCAAACCACAACGCGCTTTTAAGCCAGTGCGCGGAGGTGCTGTCGGGCAAGACAGGATTTACCGGGAAAGCCGGGTACTGTTATGTAGCGGCGTTAAAAAAAGAAGGAAAAGCATTTACGGTGGCGCTTCTCGGCTGCGGGTGGCCGCCGCACAAGACGTACAAATGGGCGGATATGCGGAAACTCGATCAGTATGCATTTGATACATATAACTGGTATGATATATTTGACCGGGAGAAAACATTTCCGGAGGTGGAGGTGAGGCGGGGCGTGAAAGGAACGACGGCGCTCACACTGAATCTGCCATCGGAAAAACAGACGTTTCTGATGCTTCTGCGCGCGGACGAGAAGCCAGACATCCGTTATGAGTACCCGACCGAGCTGGAAGCACCGGTTCATGAAGGACAGGAGGTCGGGCAGGCATCCTATTATATTAATGACGAGCAGGTGGCTGCTTATCCGATCTATGCGGCAGAAACAGTGGAGAAGATTGATTATGGGTGGTGTTTAAGACGATGCGTAACTTATTTTGAAAGAGAATTTCAGTCAATGTGGAAGACGTGGGGAGTTTGAGTTGTTATTACTGGGCACGTATGCGTGAACAGCAACGACTTGTTCACAATACGTTTACAAAAATCTGCTTTATTTTGCTGGTTAATTTTGTTATAACTATAGATAGTGTGAATTACTGAGAATCTTGAAAAGAATGTATTTTTTGCACAGAAAAATATTTCCAATCAGGACTCAAACAAGGATCTGGACACGGAAACGTGGAAAGAGAAAGAGAGGCACGGAGGATGAAACAGACATCACTGAGCAGAGAACAGGGGCTTGCGCTCCTTCGCAAGTATAATAAAGAACCATTTCATATTTTACATGGATTGACCGTGGAAGGCGTCATGGAGTGGTATGCCGAGCAGCTGGGATACGGGGACGAAAAAGCATTCTGGGGCATGGCAGGACTGCTGCATGACATTGATTTTGAACTTTATCCGGAAGAACACTGCGAGCGGGCACCGGAGCTTCTGCGCGACGGAGGCGCAGAGGAAGATTTAGTCCATGCGGTTGTCAGCCACGGCTACGGCATACGGGTGGATGTGGCTCCGGAACATGAGATGGAAAAGGTGTTGTTTGCAGCCGATGAGCTGACAGGGCTTATCTGGGCGGCGGCGAAGATGCGCCCGTCCAAGAGCACCAAGGACATGGAGCTTTCAAGTCTTAAGAAGAAATTTAAGGACAAGAAATTTGCGGCTGGATGTTCCAGAGATGTGATCCGCCGCGGGGCTGATCAGCTTGGCTGGGAATTAGACAAACTGATGGAACAGACGATTCTCGCCATGCGCTCCTGTGAGGATCGGGTCAAAAAAGAGATGGAGGAACTGGAGTTTTGAGAGAAAATAAACCAATGAAACTGTTGTCGGTAGCGATTCCGTGCTACAATTCGGCGGCATATATGCGTAACTGCATCGAATCCCTGCTGCCGGGCGGCGATGAGGTGGAGATCCTGATCGTGGATGACGGTTCCACAAAAGATAATACGGCGGAGATTGCCGATGAGTATGAGAGAAACTATCCGGGGATTTGCCGGGCGATTCATCAGGAAAACGGTGGTCACGGCGAGGCCGTCAATGCGGGACTGCGCAATGCGACGGGCGTCTATTATAAGGTCGTGGACAGCGACGACTGGGTCAACGAAGAAGCGTACATGGAGGTCCTGGACACGCTGCGCAAATTCGTCCATGATAATGTGACGCTGGATATGCTGATCACGAATTTTGTCTATGAAAAACAGGGCGCGAAGCACAAAAAAGTTATGAACTACAACATGGCGCTCCCAAAACGCCAGCTCATCGACTGGAACGGTGCAAGAGGCTTCCGTCTGGGACAGTATATCCTGATGCATTCGGTCATTTACCGTGTGGAAATGCTTCGGAACTGCGGCTTGGAACTGCCAAAGCATACGTTCTACGTGGATAATATTTTTGTATATCAGCCGCTTCCACACGTAAAATCCATGTACTACCTGGATGTGAATTTCTACCGCTATTTCATCGGACGCGACGATCAGTCGGTCAATGAAAAAGTCATGATCAGCCGTATTGATCAGCAGATACTCGTCACGAAGCTGATGCTGGGATATTACGATGTGACCAAGATCAAGAATCCAAAGCTGCGCCACTACATGGTCCGCTATCTGGAGATCATGATGACAGTTACTTCAATTCTGGCGATTCGCTCGGAGACAGAGGAGAATCTGAAGAAGAAAAAAGAACTGTGGCAGTATCTGAAACAGCAGAATTTCACGCTGTATATGCGCCTGCGCTGGGGCTTCCTCGGACAGGGCGTAAACCTGCCGGGAAAAGGCGGACGGAAGGTGTCGATCGCCTGCTATAAGATTTCGCAGAAGTTTTATGGGTTTAACTAGAAATTCATTATAAAAATTGAAATAATATGGATTAGAAAACGAAATCAAATCTATCATAAAAGTGAAATTAAAAGATCCGATCGTCTGGAAAGTCGAGTGTTTCCAGATGGTCGGATTTTCTGATTCTATGTCAATCATTAGATATGATTCGATAAGGGATTACCACGTGATGAATGTTAGAGACCTAGTTTTCGTAATGGCTGCGGCAGGGGGGATTTATCGCAGATAAAAAGCTGGCACCTGTCATACTTTGGCGCCAGCTTATGTTTACTTGTCTTGAGAAATCCTTTAGCGAATATATTCTGGTTCGTTCTCTGTCTCTTCCTGCGTGCTTCCCGCATATACTAACGGATAGATAGCTGCGCTTAAAAGAATCGCGCCTGCGACGTCCAGAACCGAGTGCTGTTTCAGCGAGACAGTTGCCATGCAGATAGCGACCATCAGGATACCGGAAAGAATCCGGATTACTTTGTGCTTTTTCAGAGACTCACTCTTCATGACCGCGATGTGGGTTCCGATGGAATTGTACACGTGGATGCTTGGAAATACATTCGTGTTCGTGTCAGCCTGGTGGAGCATATAGACCAGACGGGAACAGAGGTTCTTGTCCGGGTTTACGGCGGTCCGCAGGTCAGTTCCATTCGGGAACAGGGTGCAGATTAAGAGTGACAGCGTCATACCGGTAAATAAAAATGCACATAACCGGTAATATTCTTCCTTGTTCTTGAAGAACAGGTATGCAATCGCAGCGGTCACATAGGCGAACCACAGTAAATATGGGATGACGAAGTATTCATTAAACGGAATCATATCATCCAGCGATGAGTGCATGATATGGTAATTGGAGGTCACGGTTTTTTCCAGATGCATAAACCACGGAAGATAGATAAATCCGTATCCCAGAATCCATATATGCCCGTATTTCTTCAGGAGTTCCTTCAGAAAATGTTTCATATCAATCAACCTCGATTTTCTTTTTATCATAAATAAATTAACATTATTTTAACATCTCTCCAAGTTCGTCTGATTATAGCACACTCACCCGCCAACTTCAAGGCTAAATAGGGATTGTTATAAATATTAAGAAAAAGGTTATGGAATGTGAAATTTGTTAAACAAAAATTTTATGGATGGACAGGGACTTTGGATTTATATATTTTATGCGGCTGTATATATGTGTCAACCGTGAGGGTATATGCGCTATCGCCTTTCACATAGGAAGTTAGTTTTAGAGTGAATTTAGGCAAAATAAAAACAGCTTGCTCAACTGCAAGCTGCTTCATCAATAGCGAGAGGGGGATTCGAACCCTCGACACCGCGGGTATGAACCGCGTGCTCTAGCCAACTGAGCTATCTCGCCATATTAAATTTTAAAAAGTGGGACCTACAGGGCTCGAACCTGTGACCCTCTGCTTGTAAGGCAGATGCTCTCCCAGCTGAGCTAAGATCCCGCTGACACTCGCACAAATCACGACTGCTTTGCAAGTATAATATAAATTTTCAAGATTGTCAACACTTTTGAGAAAATAATTTATAGAAATTTTCTTATCATTTAAAAGGAAGTATGGTATACTTATCTCATGCAAAATTGTAATGGCGCTGTATCCTGTGACAGGTATTCTGGCAGGGTAAAAGATAAAATATAACGCCCCGGCAGGGGAGTTTCTGTATTTTCGGAAAGCAGGGGACGTTATGGCAAAATATGAGGATGGAGTAATGTATTATTTCATTATTAATCCCGCTTCACAGAGTGGCCGCGGCTATAAGATATGGAAGAAAATAGAGCAGCGGCTTGTGCGGGACGGGGTTGAGTATCAGGCATATTTGACAGAATATGCGGGGCAGGCGACAGAGTATGCAAGGAAGCTGACGTCCCACTGCAAGGAGGCACGGGTGATTGTGGTCGTGGGCGGTGACGGGACGATGAATGAGGTCGTGGACGGAATCGTTTCCTGCGACATGGTGACGCTGGGCTATATTCCGGTGGGGACAGGCAGTGATCTGGCGCGCGGGCTCCGGCTTTCGAGAAGACCGATGCGCGGACTGCGCCGGATTTTTAAGGCGCGGCGGATCCGGCAGATCGATTATGGTGTGATTGCATACGGCGATGATGTGCTCCGACATCGGCGTTTTATCGTCAGCGCGGGGATCGGGCTGGATGCGGAAGTATGCCAGCATATGCAGCGTTCGGCGATCAAAAATATCTGCAACCGGATTCATCTGCGGCGATTGTCGTACCGGATACTGGGATTTATACAGTATTTGAAGGCGAAACCGATCCGGGGGTATATTTTGCTCGATGGAACGCGCCGGGTGGAATTTAATTATATTTATTTTATCAGTGCACAGATTCAACCCTGCGAGGGCGGCGGATTCTGGTTTGCGCCGAAGGCGGACAGCAGCGACGGCAACCTGGAGGTCTGCATTGTCAGCCATGCCTCGAAGCGGCAGGTGCTTGGAACCCTGCTCCGGGCGTTGTTCCGGCGCTCCCACAACCGGGGGCTTCGGTGCTTCAGCTGCCGGGAGGTCCAGATCTACACGGAACGCCCGATGGCAGTTCACGTGGACGGCGAGAGCTGTCAGTACCAGAGCAATCTGGAAGTCCGCTGTATTGAGCGTAAATTAAAAATTGTTGGATAAGTGTATATTTTTCAAAAGTATAAAATAATTTATTAAATAAAGTAACTGCGGGCAGTCCGGACAGTTACAAAATGACCAAGAAAGGAACTGGAATACGATGAGAATAGGACAGGGATATGATGTGCATAAACTTGTTCCGGATCGGGAACTGATTTTAGGCGGCGTGACGATCCCGTATGAGAAGGGGCTGTTAGGACATTCGGATGCGGATGTGCTGGTGCATGCGGTGATGGATGCGCTCTTAGGGGCGGCGGCACTGGGCGACATCGGACAGCATTTTCCGGACACGGATCCGGAATATGAGGGTGCGTCGAGCATCGAGCTTCTGAAAAAGGTAGGGAAACTTCTGCAGGAACGCGGCTATGTGATTGAAAATATCGATGCCACGATCATTGCGCAGCGCCCGAAGCTGGCGGCATACCGCCCACAGATGGCAGAAAATATTGCAGATGCGCTGGGGCTTCCGGTCAGCCGTGTGAGTGTCAAGGCGACGACCGAGGAAGGCCTTGGTTTTACAGGCAGCGGCGAGGGCATTTCCTCACAGGCGATTACCCTGTTGACGGAAGTGGAGAATTACTGTTATGATAGTGAAATGATGACGCAGGCAGCGGCTTGCGGTGGATGCGGCGGCTGTGGCGGCTGTCAGGCAGCACCGGAAGCAGATTTAAAATAGAAGAGGAGTAATGAGGTTATGAAAATTTTCAACACATTGTCCCGCAGAAAAGAGGAGTTTGTGCCGATCGAACCGGGCAAGGTTAAGATGTATGTGTGCGGACCGACCGTTTACAATTTTATTCATATTGGAAATGCAAGACCGATGATCGTATTTGATACGGTCCGCCGGTATTTTGAGTACAAAGGATACGAAGTAAACTATGTATCTAACTTTACTGATGTGGATGACAAGATCATCAGGAAAGCCATCGAGGAGGGCGTGGATGCGGAGACGATCTCCAAGCGCTATATCGCAGAGTGCAAAAAAGATATGGAGATGATGAACGTCAAACCGGCGACGAAGAATCCGCAGGCGACTCAGGAGATCGGCGGTATGATCGAGATGATCAATACGCTGATCGAAAAAGGACATGCGTATGTGGCAGCTGACGGCACGGTTTATTTCCGCACCAAATCCTTTAAAGAGTACGGAAAACTGTCCCATAAAAATCTGGACGATCTGCAGTCCGGCTTCCGTGAGATCAAGGTAACCGGCGAGGAAGGCAAGGAAGATCCGACCGATTTCGTTCTCTGGAAACCGAAAAAAGAAGGAGAGCCGTTCTGGGAGTCTCCGTGGTGCCAGGGCCGTCCAGGCTGGCATATCGAGTGCTCCGAGATGTCCAAGAAATACCTTGGCGAGTCCATCGATATCCATGCAGGCGGAGAGGATCTGATCTTCCCGCACCATGAAAATGAGATCGCGCAGAGCGAGTGCGCGAACGGCAAGACTTTTGCCAACTACTGGATGCACAACGCATTCTTAAATATCGATAACCGCAAGATGTCCAAATCTCTTGGAAACTTCTTTACCGTGCGTGAGATCAGTGAGAAATACGATTTGCAGGTTCTGCGTCTCTTCATGCTGAGCGCCCAGTACCGCAGCCCGCTCAATTTCAGCGCGGATTTGATGGAAGCTTCGAAAAACAGCTTAGAGCGCATCCGCACTGCGGCAGAGCATCAGGCAGACTGCCTGAAAGCAGCGAAAGAGGGCGAGATGACGGCGGAGGAGAAGCAGAATCAGGCAGCAGTCGAGGAGTTGGTTCAGAAGTTCGAGACGGCGATGGACGATGATTTCAACACCGCAGATGCGATTTCAGCCATTTTTGAGATTGTACGCCTGAGCAACTCCACGATTTCGGAAGCATCGACGAAGGCATACGTTTCTTATGTCAAAGAGACGATGGACAAACTCTGCGATGTGCTCGGTATTATCACGGAGAAGAAGGAAGAGATTCTGGACAGCGAAGTAGAAGACTTGATCGCAAAACGCCAGCAGGCGAGAAAAGACAAGAATTTCGCACTGGCGGATGAGATCCGTGGACAGCTTCTCGATATGGGAATTATTCTGGAAGATACGAGAGAGGGCGTCAAATGGAAACGGGCTTAAATGCGTTCAAGGAGGCGCTGCATTTAAAACACGTTGAGGTGGGAGAGTATTCCCCGCTGGCGCTGGCGTATATCGGAGATGCGGTCTATGAGCTGGCGATCCGTACCCTTGTCATGAACCGCGGCAATATGCAGGTCAACAAGATGCACAAGAAGACGGCGAACCTGGTCAAGGCGGACGCACAGGCACGTTTTTATTTGCTACTGGAGGAAGAGCTGACGGATGCGGAGAAGACGGCATACCGACGCGGACGCAATGCGAAATCTTTTACGATGCCGAAGCACGCGACGATGAAGGATTACCGGATGGCGACCGGATTTGAGGCGCTGATGGGCTATCTCTATTTGACCGAGCAGTTTGACAGGATGGCAGAACTTCTGGGAAAAGGGCTGGAACAGATGGGAGAATTAATATCGTTATAAATCATGATGAGGAAGATAGATGGAACAGGAAAATAAGCAGGAAAATAGATTTGAAGAGACGATGATCGAAGGCAGAAACGCCGTTTTAGAGGCATTCCGTTCGGGCAAGACGGTGGATAAGCTGTTTGTGCTGGATGGCTGCCAGGATGGACCGGTCAAGACGATCACGAGAGAGGCAAAAAAGCAGAATACGATCATCCACTATGTGGCGAAGGAGAGACTCGACCAGCTTTCTGAGACCGGCAAGCATCAGGGCGTGATTGCACAGGCAGCGGCATACCGCTATGCAGAGGTGGAAGATATGCTAAAGCTGGCAGAAGAGAAAGGCGAGCCGCCGTTTCTCTTTATTCTGGATGGCATTGAGGATCCGCACAATCTGGGTGCGATCATCCGTACTGCCAATCTGGCAGGCGCACATGGCGTGATCATCCCGAAACGCCGCGCAGTGGGACTGACATCGACGGTTGCTAAGACCTCGGCGGGAGCGCTGAATTATACGCCGGTGGCGAAGGTAACCAATATTTCAGCCACGATCGAGGAGCTGAAAGAGAGAGGACTCTGGTTTGTCTGCGCCGATATGGGCGGAGAGAGCATGTACCGCCTCGACTTAAAAGGACCGATCGGTCTGGTGATTGGCAATGAGGGCGAAGGTGTCAGCCGTCTGGTGCGGGAAAAATGTGATTTCATCGCATCGATCCCGATGAAGGGAGATATCGACTCCCTGAACGCATCGGTGGCAGCTGGTGTGCTGGCATATGAGATTGTGCGTCAGAGAATGATGTAGGGTAAGTGAAAGGTATCGGGCAACCGATTCCGCTACTCCCCTCCCCGTTGGAATCATATAAAAATATGAAAAGATAGGAAATGAGAATCGGATGTCTGCGAATGAAAACGGAGGCATCCGATGAAAAAAACGGGAAATTTAAAAAAATAAAAAAAATTCAAAAAAACCGTTGACAAAACGATTGTATCATGATAAACTAATCGAGGCTTAGAGATGAGCCGAAAACAAAAAGATGCTGCTGTAGCACAGTCGGTAGTGCGTCGCATTGGTAGTGCGGAGGTCACGGGTCCGATTCCCGTCAGCAGCTCTGCTAGAAAAGAACGGAAGCCTTTGATTTACAAGGGTTTCCGTTTTTTTTATTCTCTACTTGCAATTCATTCCAGTTGTGCTATAATGATAACAGTTTGGACGGGGACATAGCTCAGCTGGGAGAGCGTTGCGTTCGCAACGCAAAGGTCGCGGGTTCGAATCCCGTTGTCTCCATGATAGAGAAAGCCTTGAAAACACTGGTTTTTCCTTTGTTTTCAAGGCTTTTTTGTGTTTTTAAGATTTCAAGCGGAACAAAATATTCCGTTATAGGTACAAACTTTTCGGTACAAGGATCACACGAAAGATCACACGGACTTTCAGTATCGATGAATTTGCCGCACATTTTTTAAAAAAGAACTTTCGAAAAAATTCAAAAAAATAAAAAAAACTCTTCCATTTTGAACTACCCTATGTTATAATAAACTCACTTGTGAGTCAGAAAGACAAGCAAGCGGGCATGGCGGAATTGGCAGACGCGCCAGATTTAGGTTCTGGTACGAGAGTGTGCAGGTTCAAGTCCTGTTGCCCGCACTAGAAATTACGCAGAAGTGGCGGAATTGGCAGACGCGCACGGTTCAGGTCCGTGTGATGGCAACATCATGAGGGTTCAAGTCCCTTCTTCTGCATGATTAGCTGCAGAACCTGAGTGCAGCGTGGAACTCCCAGAGATGATTTCTCCGGGAGTTTTTCTTTTTCTATACAAGGAATCAAAAAGGGGCAGACGCGCAAGCGAAAGCCCCTTTTGTAATTCGAATTTGTAATATAAATCAAAAAATTAGAATTTCTGAAATTCTTCTACATTTATTACAAATACGGTTGCTCCGCCGACTTTCATGTTCATCGGAACGGTCATATTAACGGTCGGGCAGCAGTTTCCGGCCATGGTCGGCGGCGTGTATACAAGCTGCTCGCGGGCACCGGACATTTTTTTGATGATGGAGATGGCGTCCTCGACGCGTTCATCTTCGACACCGAGCATCAGGGTTGTACTTTTCTTTTTCAGAAAGCCGCCCATCGTGGAAAGCTTGGTGACAAAGAAGGAGTGCTGGTTTAATTCATATACTAAATCATCGGCGTCCTCACTGCCAATGATTGCGATAATCATTTTCATAAGCGGTACCTCCTGAAAAATTTTCTATTATTGTACCATTAATTTATGAAAATGGAAATAAAAAAATGAGAAATTTATGTTAAAATATAAATGATTATGATTGCTTGCAGGTGAGAATTTTTTGGACTGAAAATTCCATCTGCCGCAGGAATGGCGGCAGATTTGCGGGATGAGAGAAAGGCAGAAGTATGATTCGAAATATAGTATTTGATATGGGAATGGTTTTACTGGAGTATGATCCGGTCAAGGTGTGCTGGGAGTACACAGATAATCCGGAGGATGTGGAGTGGATGCGCCGCGAATTGTTTGATTCGAAGGAGTGGTCGCTTTTAGACGAGGGAACGCTGACGGATGCACAGGCGCTGGAGCGGGTGCAGAAACGCCTGCCAAATGAACATCTGCGCTGGCTGGCGAAGGAAAGTCTGGAACACTGGCATGAGTACAACATCTGGGCAAAGCCGGGGATGGGAGAGCTGGTGAAGGAACTGAAAGAAAAGGGCTGCGGCATCTACCTCTGCTCGAATTGTTCCGTGCGCCTGCGTGTGTTCGAGTATGAGATTCCGGGCATTGAATATTTTGATGGCACGCTTGTCTTAGCGGAGGAGAAGCTGGCGAAGCCGAATCCGGCGATCTATGAGAGATTGTTTGAAAAATTTCATCTCAAAGCGGAAGAATGCTTTTTCATCGATGACCGTCAGGATAACATCGACAGCGCGAAGGGCTGCGGCATGGATGGTTACTGTTTTGCGGACGGGAATGTGGAGAGGCTGCGGGCGTACATGGAGGAGATGGAAATATTATAGAAAAGCAGTGCAAGGTGGCCGATAAAAAGATTATTTTCCTAAAAAACACCGGGAGAGTCATAAGCTGATGAAAAGAAAGTGAAAAGGTTTTGGAATCAGGCACTTATGGTCTAAAAAAAATACAAAATCAGCAAGAAATTTGATTGATAATAATATCACAATATGAGATAATGAAGAAGAATGGGGAAAGATGCATTTTTAGTAAATTCCCCTGGAAGATGCATGTGAACAGGCAGTTTTTTGACCGGGAATCTCCGGTGAAAGGCTGCGTCTGTTTTATAACGGATAGTGAGGAGGTCATTATATGAGAGTATCGATTTGTATCGGAAGTGCCTGTCATCTGAAAGGATCCCGTGAGGTAATCCAGAAGCTGCAGAAGCTGGTTTCAGAGAATCATCTGGACAGTGAGGTAGATTTAAATGGAGATTTCTGCAGCGGCAACTGCCGTAAAGGTGTCTGTGTGACGATAGACGGAGAACTGTATTCCGTAAAACCGGAGACAACCGAAGAATTTTTCCAGAAGGAGATTCTGGGACGCCTGAACGCGTAATCGTTTACATATAACGGCAAAAAGAGAGGGAGAGTCTATGCCGATTATTGATTTTAAGGCGACGATGTGTAAGCATTGTTATAAATGTGTGCGGGGCTGCGAAGTGAAATCAATCATGATCCGGGATGGTCATGCATATATCATGCCAAATCGCTGTATTCTCTGTGGGCAGTGCCTTTTGAACTGCCCGCAGTCGGCAAAACGTGTTCCGAGCGAACTTTCCAAGGTCAAAAAGCTGATTGAGAGCGGCGCACCGGTCATTGCATCGCTGTCGTCTTCCTATATGGGGGTTCTGCCGTATAAAAAGCGGGGGCAGGTCAAGTCAGCATTAAAAAAGCTGGGATTTACGAATGTTTGTGATGCGGCGGAGGGCGCCGCGCTGGCGACGGAAGAGTATGTCCGTTTATTAGAGCAGGGCGAGATGAAAAATATCATCACAACTGCCTGTCCGAGTATCGTGAACCTGATTGAGATTCATTATCCGGAACTCATCAAATATCTGGCACCGGTGCTGATTCCGTCGGGGATCCATACGCGCATGCTGTATGCGGAGTTTGGCGAGGCGGCGAAGGTAGTCGTGATCGGACCGTGTATCGCGGAAAAAGAGAAAAACAGGGTTGTGAAGCCGGATGCAGTCCTCACATTTGAGGATTTAAAACAGTGGCTGTCAGAGGAACAGATCGAGATCGAAGCATGTGAGGAAGAACCGTTCGAGGATCGTGAACCGGGCGCGAACCTGCGTTATCCGGTCAGCGGCGGACTGCTCACGGCGGTGACGGCGACTCAGAAGAAACCGGACAAGTATCGCAAGTTCTACGTCAGCGGCGTGAAGGACTGCCTGGATGTCTGTGAGGCGATGAAAACCGGCGAGGTGGCTGGCTGTTTCATCGAGATGAATGCCTGTCATGGAGGCTGTGTCAATGGACCATCCACGGCGACCTCAGTGTCGAGTTTTAAAGTTAAGCTGGATCTGGAAGCGATGCTTCCGAAGGAACCGGCAGATCTATCCCTGATGCATGAGGCGGCGCGCCAGGTGGAGGTTCACCGGACGTTTGCGGATCGTTCCCAGAAGGAGCCGATTCCGACCGAGGAAGAGATCCGGGAGATCTTGAAAAAGACGGGCAAGATGACGCCGGAGCAGGAGTTAAACTGCGGTGCGTGCGGTTATCCGACCTGCCGGGAGAAGGCGATCGCTGTTTTCCAGAAAAAGGCGGAGGTCGATATGTGTATTCCGTACCTGCATGACCGGGCGCAGTCGCTGTCCCATCTGGTGATGGATACATCCCCGAACCTGATCATGATCATCGACGATGATATGCGGATCCGAGAGTGTTCGGTGGCGGCAGAAATGTATTTCGGCGTCAAACCGGAGGCGATCAAGGGAAAACCGCTGGAGGACTTTATCAACGCCGAGGATGTACGCGAGGTATTCCGGACGCACACAAGCGTCCACAGCCGGAAGGTGATCTATCCGGATCGGAATCTTGTGACGCTTCAAAACATTGCGTATATCGATGACGGCAATTTTGTCATTGCCACGATCATTGATGTTACGCGCGAGGAAAAACAGGCAAAACAGGAATATGCCAAGAAAAAGGCGACCATTGATCTGGCACAGAATGTCATTTACAAACAGATGATGGTTGCACAGAATATTGCCGGACTCCTGGGTGAGACGACGGCGGAGACGAAGACAACCCTGATGAAGCTTTGTTCCCTGATTGACGATGAGAGCGAAAGTGAGGTCCGATAAATGGGAGTAACCGTAGATGTCACGTTTAAAAGTCTGAATAAGTATTCAGAGATCCTGTGCGGCGATACGGTAGAGTGCCTGAAAACGGAAGATTCGGACGTTATCATTCTGGCGGACGGCATGGGAAGCGGCGTCAAGGCGAATATTCTTTCGACGCTTACGGCAAAGATTCTGGGTACGATGTTTTTAAATGGAGCCACGCTGGAGGAATGTGTGGAGACGATTGTGCAGACGCTTCCGATCTGTCAGACGAGACAGGTGGCGTATGCGACGTTCTCGATTCTCCAGATTTTCAACAACGGCGAGGTATATTTAGTTGAATATGATAACCCGCGATGCATTTTTTTGCGCTGTGGTCATGTGGTGGAGCTGCAGAAATACAAGCGTCTCGTCAAGGACAAGGAGATCAGCGAGTGCCGGTTCCAGGTTCAGAAGGGTGATGCGCTGGTACTTGTCAGCGACGGCGTGACGCACGCGGGAGTCGGAAAGAGCGGCAAATATAAATTTGGCTGGCCGTGGGAGTCGGTGGCAGAGTTTGTTTCGGAACAATGTCTGACCTCTCTTTCGTCGGCACGTATGGCGGCGGCACTCTGTGCGGAATGCAGCCAGATTTACGAGGGAAAACCGGGCGATGATACGACGGTTGTGGTAGCTCGGATCATTGACCGGAAACCGGTCAACCTGATGACGGGACCGCCGCTCGACCGCAACGACGATGAGACGATCACGGCGGATTTTATGAAAGATGAGTCGGCAAAGCACATTGTATCGGGCGGAACCAGCGCGACGATCCTGTCGCGGGAGCTGGGACGACCGCTGCGGGTATCAATGGATTACAGCGACCCGGATATTCCACCGATCGCTTTTATGGAAGGCATCGATCTGGTGACGGAGGGAGTCCTGACGCTGCGGAAAGCGATCGAACTTCTGAAACGCTATCTGATCGAATGCGATTTAAGTTCTGAGTTTTTCAGCGAGTTGGACAAGAAAAATGGTGCGTCCATGATCGCGAAGATTTTGATAGAAGACTGCACGGAATTACATATGTTTGTGGGAACGGCGGCGAACAGCGCCTACCAGAATCCAGGGCTGACGTTTGATCTGGGAATCCGCCAGAACCTGGTCAAACAGCTAAAAGAAGCAGTCGAAGGTATGGGAAAGAAAGTTACGGTAACGTATTATTAATAAGGAGGATAAACCATGGTAACGAATGACGCGACAATTCTGCGCATCAAACATGAGATACTTTATGAGGTAGCAAAGCTTGCCTGGAATGATCAGTTAGAGGACGGAAGAGACGATATTCCGTACAAAATCAGCCCTGGTCCGCAGGCACAGTACCGCTGCTGTGTATACAAGGAGAGAGAGATTGTCCGCCAGAGAATCCGTCTGGCAGAAGGTAAATGTCCGTCTGACCGCAATACAAACAACGTCGTACAGGTTATCAATGCAGCCTGTGAGGAGTGCCCGATTGCGTCCTACACAGTCACCGATAACTGCCGTAAATGTATGGGTAAAGCCTGCCAGAACTCTTGTCCGTTTGGAGCGATCAGCATGGGAAATACCAAGGCGCACATCGACCCGGATAAATGCCGCGAGTGCGGAAAGTGTTCCCAGGCATGCCCATACAATGCGATTGCCCATCTGGAGCGCCCGTGTAAGAAGGTCTGCCCAGTGGATGCGATTACCTACGATGAGTATGGTATATGTGTGATCGATGAGAAAAAATGTATCCAGTGTGGCGCCTGCATCCATTCCTGCCCGTTTGGTGCAATCGGTTCCAAAACCTTCATGGTCGATGTGATCCGCCTGATCAACGCAGGCAAGAAGGTCGTAGCGATGCTGGCACCGGCGACCGAGGGTCAGTTTGGACCGGATATTACGTTTGCAAGCTGGAAAACAGCTTTAAAGAAGATTGGGTTTGCAGATATGATCGAGGTTGGTCTGGGCGGCGATATGACCGCGGCAGCTGAGGCAGAAGAGTGGGCGGAAGCTTACAAAGAGGGCAAGAAGATGACGACCTCCTGCTGTCCGGCATTTGTCAACATGATTAAACAGCATTTCCCGCAGTTGCTTGACAATATGTCCACGACGGTTTCCCCGATGTGTGCGGTCTCCCGTATGCTGAAGGCTCAGGATCCGGAGGTTGTCACCGTCTTTGTCGGACCGTGTATCGCAAAGAAGAGCGAGACGCTGGATCTGAATATCCAGGGCAATGCGGACTATGCGATGACTTACGGAGAGATCCGTGCGATGATGCGGGCGAAAGACGTAAATCTGGAGCCGGAAGAGAACAGCATGCAGGAAGCCAGTGTATTTGGAAAACGCTTCGGCAACGGCGGCGGCGTAACAGCGGCGGTATTAGAATGTCTGAAGGAGTCTGGTGAGAATACCGATATCAAGGTAGCACGCTGCAACGGTGCGGCTGAGTGTAAGAAGGCCCTTCTTCTTCTGAAAGTGGGACGTCTGCCGGAGGACTTCATCGAGGGTATGGCGTGCGTCGGCGGCTGTGTCGGCGGACCGAGCAAGCACAAAGCCGAGCTGGAGGCGAAGAAGTCGAGAGACAAACTCATCGCCGAGGCAGATGCAAGAGAAGTACATGAGAACCTGAAGGCGTATGATATGTCGTCGTTCTCGATGCATCGGCATTGATGTGGGATACTCTTGGGAGAATGTGGCTGAGATAAAATAAATAGGAATTTATATATGAGTTAGTGGGAAAGTGCCTGCTCTGGAAAATGAAATTTGGGATATGAATTTTATTTTCTGGGGCGGGCGTTTTTCGTTGTGAAAATTTCAAAAGAGTTCTTGCATTTAGAGAATAGATGTGTTAGACTCAATATATCTTATCGAAATGAACTGCGGTCGCAGGTGGTTTCGTTCTAATTTATCTTTTTATTCTGGTAATTTGTGAGGTGCGTTTCGCACAGAATTCGATGATTTAGGAAAATTTGGGAGAATCGGATAACTGTATCGTTATAAAAAATGTGCAATATATTATATGATATATGCAATGTAAAATGAAAGCTTTTTATAGACGGAAAGAACCGTTGTTTAACTCAGAGTGAGGATGTGAAAAAGGTTTGAGGGGGGAGGTTTGAGTTGTTAAAAATAAACATGGGGGCTCATAAAGGGCGTCGCTGCCGGAATGGTACCATTTTGGGAATATCACTGATATTGATATTTTCATCCGGTAGAATGGCGCTGGCAGCTGAAAATGCAGTGAAACAGGCAGAAACAGCTGTCATAGTCGGCTACAGCGTCTCATTTATAGATGCTGAGAATGCAAATCATCTTATATTTCATACGCAAACGGGCAAAGTTTTGGAAGGAACTTCCCTGAATGTATCTTTCCCAGAGCAAATCATAGGGAGCGACGGGCATATCTGGAAATCAGCGGTACAGTCACCGCAAATATTTGAACTGTATGGAACAGGAACTGAAAAAATTTATATCAAATATGAAAGAGGCGGCAAGGTCCCAGAAATGGGAGCAGAGGAGGATGCCGCCATGCTGGCGCTTCGGAAACGCCTGGAACGATGGAAACAGAGGGCATGGGAGGCAGAGTGCGCCATATTTGGGCGCGAGGATGCGGCGGTATCGGGCAGCGATTCCGGTCTGACCGTTCAAAATCAGTCGGAAAATGATGCCAGGATCCGGAATCTGGTATCTGCGATCGGGGATGCAGCGTGGCATGAATTTTATCTGATTGGTCAGGATTTTACACCATCGGCAAAAACAATCGGGGTGGAATACGACGCGGTTTATTCTGAGGTGGAAGAGGATTCCTTTTCGGTGGATGGAAAGGAATATATCATCACGCGCATCCGGGTGCGGAGAAACTGGGATGACCGTACTTGTACGCATCAGTGGAGCCAATGGGAGTGGGAGGAAAATGATTGCTTAAAGAATGGGCGGGCAGTGTATGTCTGCGGACGATGTCAGAAAGAAAAGATAGAGCGCCTTCCGGCGCTGGGGCACCTGGATGAAAACGGGGATCAAATCTGTGACCGCTGTGGAAGCGTGGATTGGAGTGAAAGTGAAATGCCCGAAAAAGTGATCTGGAAGGAGGGCGATGTCCAGCTGCGCGAGGTGGGCGGAGAGATTTTGTCATTTACCTGTATCGACGACGATTACCATGACTGGCAGAATGAACACCGGAAAGCAGCGCTGTTTCTCTGTGACCGCGTGATCCGGGCGGATGTGGACACGGCACCGGGAAAAAAGATGAACATTTTCTCGTTTGGCAAAGACAATAATTATAAAACTTCGCAGGTGCGCGCATGGCTGCAGAAAAACAGTCAGAACAGCAGCTTCTGTCTGGAACCGATCCATACGGGAATCCAGACCGCGTACATGGGAAGCACGGCGGCTGGTGCATTTTCGCAGACGTCCGGGCGGGAACTGGCGCGTCAGGATATTGGTTTTCAGCTTATGAACGACCAGCTTTTCTGCCTGTCATTGGAAGAGGCACTTGCGTACCGGGAATATCTATGGCGGTTTGATTCCGGGGATGATAACCCACAAAGTCAGGTCAGTGCCTATTCACAGGGATATTATCTGCGGACGCCTTTTTATTTGCAGGATGAAAACGGGAAATTCATTTATAATCAGCAGATTTATGGCGTTGACCTGGTAAATGGCTGTCTGCGTCCGGTGAGGACGGACAGTGAGACATATGGAGTACGTCCGGCATTTGCACTGTCACAGATGTAAAAAAGAATACTTGTTGAGCTTGGAAAGCGGGAGTGAAGCTGTTTGGCAGTTTGATTAGGAAAGAGATTAATCAATCTAATGTTTGGGGAAAGAGGGGAACGTGTATGGGGAAAAAGAAGATGAAAAAAGTGATTCCATTTACGGTGATGACGACGATGTTTTTGTCGGCGACGCTGCCGGCGTTTGCGGCGAGCGGGTTTGTGTTTGAGGATTGGGATTTGGGGATTGTTTCGGAAAGGAAGGAAAAGTTGGATGATACAGACGATGCCATAAAAAGGCGGAAAGAATGGCAGAAACTGGCTGCATCGTCCAGTGAGCTTATGAATGCGGATGTGAGGGCAACTCCCTCTGAATTATATTCTTCCAAAGTCATAGAGGCAACTCCTTCACAATTAATCATGCCGCGCGTTAGCGTCAGCGCCAGCCTCGGAAATCTCTGGGAAAACTGGGATGTGGCGGATTTGAGCTTTCTGGATGGAACACATGGACTTGGAACGAAACAAAAACCGTATCAGATACGCACGAAACATCAGCTGATGGGACTTAGCTTCCTGGCGGCGTTTGGCATGCAGCCGGATTACGGCGAGGTGGAAGAAGAGATCGTGGGGGATTACCGGGGCGCATGGTTTGAGCTGACGGCGAACATCGATCTGGGAGGAATGGACTGGAATCCGATCGGTTATTACCGAGATGATTCGGAATTTTCAGGGGAGGTGACGCACCCGTTTACGGCAAATCTGGATGGAAACGGTTATAAGATTTCAAATTTCCGGTTTGCAGGAGGCAGTTCGCCGAATGTTGGATTCTTTGGTGCGCTGGATGGGGCGGAGATCCGAAATCTGATGCTGGAACCAGGAAAGCCGGTCAAAGGAGTGCGTCAGGTGGGAATTTTGGCAGGAAATGCGAAGAATTCCAAGATTTTTAATTGTCAGGTAAAAGGCGATGTGGAAGGAACCGGAGCGGTCGGTGGAATGATCGGGCACATGGAAGGCAGCACGGTGGAAAATGGAACGGCACAGGTAACGGTCCGAACGACGGGACGTGCAGCCGGAGCGCAGGCGCTTGCGGGCGGAATCGCCGGGGAAGCGGCGGATGATTCTCGTATCATTGACTGCCAGGTCCGCACCGGGGATAACAGTACCTCGCGGATTCAGGGAACGGATGCGACTGTCGGCGGAATCGTGGGGCTTCAGAATGGGGCGGCTCTCTACAATACCTATGTAAATGGCACGATCGGCGGTTCTGGCAGCCAGAATGTCGGAGGACTCGTTGGAGAACGAATCAGCGGAGACTTGAAAGTGGGGCGGTTTGAGGGAACGATCGGTCAGTCGGGAACCGGGGCTGCCGGACACAGAGGAACCTTCATCGGATATCGCGCACCAGCTAATTATTTTAAATATGGGGATGACATCGCGTACCTGTTTGCGGATACGGAGGCGAAAATCGCAAACAATGTCTGTGGAAGCGGCATTTCAGATGATAACCAGTATACATACGCGGCGCACATCGGATATTCCCACGCGAGGGACAATTTCTTCACGCTGGTATCCGGCGGTGTCACGCGGGATGTGGACGAGCGATATTTTTATGAAGAACTGGAACAGGGGATTCTCTCGATTGTGGATGAAGAGCTGGGCGGGGAGATGGATGCGGAGTCGGTGGGGTATGATCTTGACCATTTTGCACCAAATGATGCGGGACGCCCGGTCCGTGGTTATCTGATTACGATTCCGCAGGTCGATACCGTCTCCAATGGAACGAATTATTACGATGTGGCAGTGCTGGAAGCACGGGGAAATGGCGCGTATTACCGGACACTCGATAAAGAACACCGCGGTGCGGTGGCACCGGGAAAGACGGTGACGGTCAGCACCTCGGCAAAGCAGGCGGAAAAAGCACGCTTTCAGATGGAGGGAGTTCCGACGTACACGCGTGGGAAGAGCCGGAAAGATACTACTTATGTAAATGGCGGCGAGTACCGTTTTACGATGCCGGAGGAAAATACGCAGGTGTCGGCGGTTTATAAAAAGGTGGCAGTTTCGGTCGGGCTGACGCCGGGCGTGACGAAATTCCAGGTGGTGCAGGAGCGGACCGGAAACCGGAAACATCCGACGAAAGTCACACGCGTGATGGATGGAAATGGAAAATTGATTGCGACGTACATCCATGGAAATCTGCAGGCGGGAACACAGGTGCAGCCGGTGACGGTGCAGGCGATTGTGGATCAGAATAATGATGTGGCGGATGCATCGGTGCGCTGGAGTATCGATGATTCAGATTTGATTACGTTACTTCCAAATGACGATGAGGAAAGTGGTTATACGAAAAAGAGCGCGTCGGTCCAGGTAAATTTAAATAGTTCGTTTATCGCTAATATAGTCCGGAAACTGGAAAAAGAGCAGGCAGACCGCGGATACCAGTATGCGATCGGAAGCGACATATACGGAGCGGGGCATCAGAACGGCGGCGTGGCAGTGCTAACGGCAGAGACGAAACCGGCGGCGAGCTTTGATGGAAAGCCGTGCCGGGGAAATGCGCGGATTGAGGTTACGTTCCAGATCAAGGATCAGACCTATGTAGCCAATGAAGGTGCGGCACTAAATCAGGATCAGTTGAAATTTGAGGTGGTGCGGACATTAACCGGAAATCGGAAACATCCAGATGAAACGATTCAGGTCACGGCACCGCAGGCGCTGAGTGCGTCTTTTACACCGGATTATTTTGACCGGAAAGATATATCGTGGACTGTCGGTGATGCAGCACTGATTTCGGTGGATGGCGAGGACAAGTCTGCCAGTGTGCAGGCGAAAAAGAATGCAAAATGGATCCGGGATCTGATCGCGGCAGATCAGGGCAGACATGTGAATACACCGTATGAAATACAGACAGCTTCCGGCAGCCGCACGACGAAGGTGACAGTGATCGGCGATGATATGCTTGGAAACCGGCAGACGGCATCGTGCAGAGTACAGGTGGATTTCCGGACAGTGGACGAATCGAAGATTTGTGTGGAAGGCATCAGCCTTATACCGAAAACGCTGCAATACGAGATCAAACGCACCCGGACGGGGGCAGGTTATCGTCCGGTGGAGGCATGGACGGGAACCGGTGCGAAAAAGCTGGCAGCGTCGGTATTTCCGGCGCAGGCGTTTAACCAGAAAGTGACATATCAGGCAAGTGATGATTCGCTGTATGTATCATCGGATGGAACTGTGACGGTCAATACGACGGCTTCCTGGATACAGGAGCTTGACCATCAATACTTAAAATCAGGCAGCCATACGGCATATGTGACCGTGAAAACCGAGGATGGTGGCTTCACGGACCGGGCGGCAGTCACAATTCAGTATGAGGCGGTCGATCAGACATACAGCGGAGGTTCCCATTCGGGCGGAGGTTCTCATTCGGGCGGAGGTTCTCATTCGGGCGGAGGTTCTCATTCGGGCGGCGGCTTGGGTGGAGGCTCTTCTTCTGGAAAGGGGGCAGCGGCAGGAAGCAGTGTAGCGAATGCAACCGGACCGGCATCGGGGTTCAGTAATTTGACAGGAGCGGGTATTGGAAATCTGACAGAAGGACAGGCAGGCCCCGGGCAGAATGCGGATGCGGCAGCCATACCGGAATATGTAGTAGCTGGAAACTGGCGGAAGAATGCAGATGGAAGCTGGCAGTTTGAAGCGGGCGGTAGAAGCTATGCTTCTGAATGGGCGGCTGTCTACAATCCATATGCCGATCCGTCAAAGGGGCAGAGTACGTTTGACTGGTTCCGATTTGATGCAGATGGCAGGATGGTGAACGGCTGGTATACGGATGTGGATGGAAACACATATTATCTCTGGACGGAAATGGATGGAACACAGGGGCGTATGCTGACTGGCTGGAACTGGCTGCCGGGAAGCGATGGAGTGTTTCATTGTTACTATTTTCAGGAAAAATCTGATGGAATGAGGGGACGTTTGTATCGAAATACGCACACCCCCGATGGGAATTTAGTCAATACGGATGGTTCCTGGGTGCTGGACGGAATAGTACAGACGAGAAGCTGAGAGAGGAGGAGAGAAGAAAACAGAGACAAACAGGAAAATGAAGTGGAATGACACGGAAAGAATAAAAAATGGGGGTATAAAAAATGAAACAGGATAAGAAAACAACCAATAAATCGGGATGTACAGCCGTACTGGCAGCAGCCATGATCGCAGCCGGAGGTTTCAGCGCTTATGCAGGCAATCAGGGGACGCATGGCGGTGAATGGAAGGACACAGAGAGTCTGAGATGGGAGTGGCAGAATGGAGAGATGAGTTTTTATGGAAATGGAAGTATTTTTTCAGAGCAGCACCCAGAGATCAGCGATCCGGAATATTACCTGAAAGAGGCAGTCCGTTATCCGGGGGAAGCAAATCCAGGGTGGAATACGAAGGGAGAACCGAAAGCAAATTATAGCTGGGCTTCGGTCGAAGAACTGCAGAAATTTGTCAATAGTTTTGACTGGATTCATTTGGATGAAAAAACGCGTCTTCTGTATGTGCATAACCGGATTGCAAACGGAGAGGGAGGTTTTAACCAGAATCATTACGGTTCGCCGGAAGAGGCAAAGGATTTCCCGGTTTTGGAAGGAGGCGTTGGCGTCTGCCGGGATTTCGCGGAAGAATTTCAGTTCCTATGCCGGATCGTAGGGCTGGAGTGTGTGACCTACACGCCGGAATATCTCCATGATGCGTGCCTGGTGCGGATCGGCACGCAGTGGTATGCGACGGATCCGACCTCCAGCCTGCCGCTATTTTCAAATGCGAAAACATATCCGGTTGACTTTGAGACGGAGTTTTACCGCTATGAGAATAAGGAGCGGGAGCAGAGAAGAAAGGAGTATGAAGCGGATCCAGACAGTCTTGCCAATGTGCTGGCGCTGACCTTGAGTATGCGGGGAGAAGGGACGATTTCCGAGTCTGCCTGGGAGAAAATACAGGCACCGATGGGGCAGATAGAAGAACAGTGGGGACGACAGGAAATATCAAGACAGGAGTATGAAAAGGGGATTATCTCGCTGCTGAAATCAGTTTGGGGAACTGAAAAATAAAGAAAACGAGGGACTGCCGGTGTTAAGGGGCGCGGGGCAGTAAAAACGAGGAGGAAGTTTATGGGGGAGTATCGGTACAGAGAGAATGTGAAACGGGGGATGGCGTTTGTACTGGCAATTATATTGGGAGGAATGGCTTTTTTGCCAGGATTCCCGGTTTTTCCGGCGAAAGCGGCACCTGCGAGCGGTCAGCAGACAACACTGACGACAGCCCATGGCGATACGCTGCTGGGACACAAGCTTTATTGTATCGATAAGGGCGGTTATGCGATCTGGGGAATTGCAGAAAAAGGGGATCTCTATGAAGCACACCGTCCCTCCCAGGCATCCGTTCCGCTGAGCAGTCAGGAACAGAAATATGTATTTTGGGCGATGCTCTCGCTCAGAGCCGCGCTGGGGGATGAAAAGGCAAATACATTTATCCGGGCGATCAATGTGGCAGCAAAAGCACAGGGAAAACCGGAAATTATCAAGATGGTGTCCGAGGAAGATCTGAAAACAATCCTCTATGTTCCAGTTGTGCGGGCAAAATATCCGTGGCTGGAGGCAGCTGCGTCAAATAGTGAGGCGTACATGCAAATGGGAGGAATGCTGTCTGGCGGAGGCAGCGGAAAGGAAAATACCGGTGTCGGCGGCGGAAAGATTCCAAATGTGATAGCTTCCAGCACCTCGCTGGGAACGGCAAAACAGGTAGATGCGGCGACTCTGACGCTGTCGTTTGCGCCGGATGGCTCGGATTGGGATTTTATCCGTTCTGTACCGCTTGAATTTTCAAACAATGACGGTGTTTCATTCAGTCCGGTTCCGACCGATGGATGGACGTATACAAAAACCGACTCGCAGATTGTATTTAAAAATCCAAATCCAAAACCGTCGAAAGCCCTGATTCGTTTCCGGGTGGAAGGAACCCCATACGCTTCGGGCGGCGGGGGATATGCTTCGGCGGAGGAGGCGATTGACCAGTCGCTTCAAATCTGGGAGTGTGTGACCTGTTCGGGGACACACGGAGGCGGAACGCCTGCCAAAAGTGATCCGTGGATTCATCAGCGGATGGCATGGATGGAGCTCGGAATGGTTCCGGTCAATTATTTTGCTGCATTGGCGGGCGATCCAACCCCGGTACCGGAGCAGGGAGGCATTCAGTTTGAGGTATTTAGGCATGAAGAGGATTTTACTTCCACCTATAATCTACAGATGTATAAATACGATCATGAGACAGGGAAAGCGCTGGAAGGGGCGCGGTTTGGCTTCTTTGAGCGCTTTGACGATAAGAACAGGGTAAATACTGAGCGGGACGGAGCTGCCGAATTGTATGAGGGCGGAGAACCATATGCCAGTCATTATCAGGATGAGCCGGTTCTCTGGGATGGTTTCAGACAAGTGGGTTCGGCGGTAACAGATGGCGATGGCTACGCCTCCCAGACAGTGGAACACGGTTATCACTATGATAAGACATTCTGTGACGGTCATCCGGCGCCGGCCTTTGTACCTGTTCCAGAGGAAGAGGAGGACGAAGAGGGAGAAGTCATCAATGAGGATGAGATTGAGGCGGCGCAGGCAGAAAATATCCGCCTGGCAAATAGCTGGCTTTTGTGCGAAGAGGAATGTGAAAGAAAGGCGGGCGGAGACTTTGAGGGCGTCCATTTCCACTGGATAATGGAGGAGGTCGATGCAGGGGAGATAGAAGGTATCGCGTCAGACGGCGGCTCCGAGGGAGAAACACCCGATGCGGGACCGATGACAGGGGCAGACGGGGAAACTTCGTATGCAAAGTCTGGCTGCCAGGAGGACTGTGGGCAGACGTATGAGAAGTTCATTTCCATGAAGTACAGTTATACCTGGAAAGAATTTAAAGCGCGGGATGGATATATTCTGCATGATGAACATGCAGATGACCTGCCAATTGAGATTATCACAACCGATGCATCTGAGCATGGGGCAAATGCAGCCTTTGGAGGCGGATATTCGCGTGATGTGGTGCTGGGAACGAAGAGTGTGAGAAGGAGTCAGGGCATCGGAGAGGCTTCCGGAAATCAGAATGGAGAAAGTGAGGCGAAGGCAGGAATTTCTGAAAAAAATGGCTGGGATCGTCGAAGTGCGTCTGGCTGGACGATCCGGGAAAATTTAGCGGCTTTTCTGGGGGAGAGTCCTGCATTTCCAGGGCCGTTAAAAATGCGTGTTTTGCCGCAGAGGGTGGTTCTGTTTACGGCATTGGATGCAGCGCTTCTGGGGAAAGGGACACCGTCGGAGGCGGAGATAGGAGAAAAACCGCAAGATACAGGAAGCAAAGCGGGGAGAAATAGGAGTAAGACAAGTGAAAACAAACAGGACATAAATGAAAAAGGCAGAAAATTGACACAGGAGAAGAAGGAAGCAACTGCCTCGGAGATGAAAGTCTCTATTTCGGAGCGTCTGGTAAATCGCGTCCAGAAAGGTTTTGTGTTTATTGATGAAGCGGATGATGATTTAGAAGAAGCAGAAAAAGCGGAACGTGCAAGTATTCGGCGATATATGGCAACCGGCTCAGATTTATTGACAACCGAGGCAGGTTTTTATACAAGCTGGCATTTACCTTCTTCGTTGTATCAAAATCCGCAGTTGTCACAAAGAACGGAAACACTGGCGGGTGCGGCAGCAGAGTCTCTATTTTTCCCAGCCTATGAATCGGCGCTTGTTTCCGCGAGTGTGGGTTCAGCGATAGAGCCGGGAAGTGCTGGCAATTTCAGCCATTGCAATGGGGCAGACGGCGAGAAAGATGCCTGGAGGATCTACGATCACCGGACAGAGGGCGAGGTACATATCAATAAAAAGGATCTGGATCTGAAAAAGGGCGAAAATGAGTCTTACAATGCGCTTGGGGACTCACAGGGGGATGCAACGCTGGAAGGTGCAGTGTATGGCTTGTTTGCAGCAGAAGATCTGCTGCATCCGGACGGGAAAACAGGGGTAGTTTACCGGGCCAATCATCTGGTGGCGGTGGCGACGACAGACAAAAATGGCGATGCCTCGTTTCTGGCATGTACAGAGGCGCCGGGGCGAACCTATGATTATTCGAAGGGGACAATTGCGGATGCAGCGGATGGATGGCGAAAGAAAGCGCCGGGAAATCTGTATACACAAGATGCGGCGATCGATGATTATACGGCAGATAAAGCCTGGGAGCGGATTTATTATAACAATACGTCAAAGAATGGAAATGCCTGGATTGGACGCCCGCTTCTGATGGGGGAATATTATGTCAAGGAATTAAGCCGATCCGAGGGCTTTGAACTTTCGATTGGAAATAAACTTCACGCAGTTACAAACCTGGGACAGGATCTGGAGGCAGCGGTCCTGGAACCGGGAGAAGGATATGCCCATATTTCCATGCAGATGTACGGGGAAGAGCAGGCAGGCGATGGCGGCGCTGATACGAATGAAATTTTCTTTTCGGCAGAGTCGAAGAACACGAAAGAGGGAGTTTATGAGATTGTGGTGTCAGGGCTGCCGGAGGGCGTGAGCTTTTATCGAAAAGACGAGGGAAAAGGAACGGTTTCGGTGGAAGCTGGGACAGGTGAGTATGAAAAAGTTTATACCGGGGAACTGGCAGTGGCAGAGAACGACTATCAGTATCCAAAGTACAATGCGGATGGCACGCCGATGAATAAAAAAGTTCCGATTGAGTATGCGGCGGGGTGGATGCGCCAGGTCCGGGTGCAGGAACTTGTGCCGGAGACAGTGGAATCAGTTCTTTTGCAGGCAGAAACGGGAATGACCGAGGAAGAAAATGCGGACAAGCTGGTAAAGACATTTGATGTGGATGACTTTTGTTATCTGAAAGGGAAAGCTGAGCGGGTACTCCGCAGACATGCGAAAACAACGCCGAGAATACCGGGAGCAGGAGGAAATGCATATTCCAGTATCTATACCGGCGTATTTGACCGGGGTGTCCGGGAAGGAGAGCGGGACGTGTACGGCGTCAGCGGTGTGACGCCGGGAGAAAAGGCAGAAAAAATAGTGTATGGTTCTCCGGTTCAGACGATTGCGGTGCCGAAAACAAAAGATGGAATTTCAATGACAGTGGGAGACGCGATCACTTCCATTCTGGATTTTTATCATACCCATCCATATATCAGCTATGGCGGTCTGGACGCGGTGCATGAGTATTCGGATTCGTTTGAATTTACGGTATATGCAGGAATTTTAGGAATACCGGAAAATTTTATGGTACTGGGAAGTGATCCGGAGAAAGACAGCTTGATTTTTCACCGGGCAGAGTGGCTGCCGGATAATATGGAAATGTGTCCGCGTTATGTGTATATACCATATTCAAATAATCGCGAGCGGGACGCATTTGGAACGTATACCGATTACAGGGAAACAACTGCTGGAAATCAGGTGATGGCGTCGGCACTTTTGCAGACCGATGCTGCGATTGAGGGAGATGGTACGATTGTTCCGAAGGAAAATGAGGTAAATGTCTATTACAAAACCGGGGAAATTCCGCACGATGCGGATGGGCAGCCGATCCGGGTATTTATTTACCAGGAAAAGACAGAAACACAGCAGCGGGAGGTGACGGAGACAAAATGGGTTCATCAGGCAGCAGAGCGGAATGCAGACGGAAAATACATACTGCAGATCAACGCGAATTTTACCGACAGTTTTGGTGTAAAAAAAACAAATGCAGGTGTGCTGGAAGAGCTGGGATTTAAGGCGGTATTGAAAGAGAAGAAGGTTACACTGAACGAGGAAGAAGCCGCAATGCTGGGAAATGGTTTCTTTGCCGGTCACCAGATGAACAGTTCCAGCTATTACACGTGGGTAAAACAGGCGCGGGCAAAGGCATATATCGATTCTGGAGGTTCTGGCTTGATAGGGGATGATTCCTATGTGGTCCCGGTGGCACTGGCATACCCTGGGCAGGAGACCACCTATCAGGATGCCGGGACAAGAAAAGAACCGCTGGGTGTACTGGAGCGTGTGATCCGCCAAAAGATAAAAATCATCAAAGATATAGCGACGACGCCGGAGAACACCTATGCACATAACACTTATGCGGAAAGTGGACATACCGATCTGTTTACGGAAAAAGAGGGAGGGAAGGAAAATGTCGCTTCGGCACTGCCAAATTTCCGTTTTAAGCTCTATTTGAAATCCAATCTGGAACGTCTGTACCGAAATACGGATGGCGAAATCGTGTGGATGAATCGGGATGGAGAAGTTGTCTCGTTGCCGGAGGTAAAAAAGAATTTTCCGCTGCTTATAGAATCCTTTGCTCCGGTTCAGAAAATTTTCACGCAGGTAACTCATAAAAAAGATTCCCAGACGGCTGGTTCCGTCAATAACAATGTCTGGGACAGCGCAGTGACGGCAAATGATCGTCTGTACGAATATGGAAAAGACGGGCAGATCGCGGATTCGAAAGAGGTCAATCAGGGGTATACAAGACTTCTTGAGACAGTCATGCGGATCAAGGAAGATGGAGCGGGAGCGGTACGGGAAGTTCCAGGCTATCAGTATGAGAAATTTTTCGATGCGATGGCGGTGGCGAACCGGGATAAATGGCAGCGGGCAGATGCAGCAGATACATCCTTTAAGCCGTTTGCGTGGATCCGTACGGGTATTTTTGGAAGCAGCGGCGGAGAAACAAAAGATCCGGTGCATCATAACAATGCGGCGATACAGAATCAGAGCCGTACGTCAGAAGCAGCCATAGAAAATGCAAAACGGTCGGATGCTGTCCGTCAGTTTGCGATTGACTGGTATTTGAAGAATGAGGTAAAGAAGCAGAACATTCAAGCATCGGGAGAACAGGAAAGCTATCCGGATTATATCTATGATGAAGCATTATATCAGGCAATTTTAAAAGCAGAGGAATATTTGAAGCCGTTTTTCTCCTATGATTTGGACGATTTATACGCGATTGAGTGGGACAGCGCGGAAAATGGAGGTTCCGATCGGGACAAAACAACGTTGTCAGCGGAAAACTTAAAAAAATCCGAGGAAAGTTATTATTACGGCGTTTCGAAATACCTTCCTTACGGAACCTATGTGGCAGTCGAGCAGCAACCGTATTCGGGAGCACTGGAAGATTTCAAAAATCAGCATTACCAGATCGACCAGCCGAAAGAAATAGAAGTCCCGTCGGTTTATGAGGCAGGTGGAAACCTCGTATCTCCGGAAAAAAAGTCAGCGGATTATCAATATGACGCCTCGGCATTGCCGGAAACGCTGGCGGCGAACTATCAGATCCGGATGAATGAAGAGTGGGGAGATACAAATCAGGCGGATTTGAGGAAATATGTGATCCGCGCACATGGACAGGATGGAAATTATGAGATTTATAAGTATGGTCTGGATGCGGATAAACGGCAGGGAACGATCTCCTATCCAGGCGGAAGCTATGACTACAGCGGATTTTCGCCCGCTCAGAGGGAAATGGCGCCGTACAAGGACATTTATCGGTCTGAAAATGCAAACAGCCGGTACCGGAGCAACGAGAAGGTAGAAAGCTATTACCGCTATGGTTCGGTCTCAGAGCAGGCAGGGTGGGCAGATTCAGTGGAATATCCGTATGGAGAGAAGACGGATGATAACAATCCGGCGGGATTTTATCTGAAAGATCATGTCAGGACAATCACCGGGGCGCTGACCGGGTTTGACGGGCGGTATTTTCAGGGATTGGTGCCTTACAGTGTGACAGAACCGGCGGCGGAGTCTGCCTATGATGCGTTGGGATTTACCGGCTACGCGGATGGAAAATACCGGAATACGTTTTATGCTGCAAAGCTTCGGATTGAAAAACTAGATTCGGAGACGGGAGAGAATATTCTGCATGATGATGCGGTGTTCGCTATTTATGCCGCCAGCCGGGACACGTCGAAGTACAGCGAGGGGGAGGTGCAGTTTTATGAAAAAGATACACAGGTGACAGCCAGCCGGGAATTTTTGGAGGCAATGGGGGCAAAGAAAATCGCGCCGGTTGATTTGAAAACGCTAATTCCGTCAAAATACCCCTGGAAAGCACCTTATACAGGAAAATATACAGGCATAATCCCGGCAGGAACTCCGATTTGCAGTGAAACCGATCAGGTGGTGATGCAGGATGCCTTTGGGACGCGGACGGGCACATTCCGGGTTTATTCGACGCTGCAGGATTTTGGTGGTTTGGGGGAAACTCTGCCGTCCAACCAGAATACAGGATATCTGATCACGCCGCAGCCGCTGGGAGCAGGAGCCTATGTGTTGTGTGAATTATCTGTACCGGAAGGATACGTGAGAACGAAACCGATAGCGGTGGAAGTGTATTCGGATGAAGTGACGTATTATCGGGACGGAGAGCGCGGTCAGCGGGTGGCGGCTACCGTGTATGAAGAAATGGTAACCCGGATAAGCGGCAACGGGGAAATGATCCAGAACCCGGATGGAACGGAGCCAAATGGCAATAAGCCGCAGGATTGGGGCGATGTAGCGCGGATTTATGTAGGAAATACGCCGATCCGGCTGGAAATTGCGAAGGTAAAACAGGATGAAACGGAGATTTTGTTTGAGTTGAATGATCGGCGAGAGGGAACATTGACCGAGCTTTCGAACCGTTATGGTCTTGAAAATCTGGAACTGGCGTACAATGCGTCGGGAACGTTCCTTGGATATGGGTGGTCAAAGGGCTGGCTGGATAGTCTGAGGGCAAAACAGGAAGCCGGGGAGTGGATTGACCTGATTTATGAGGATCAGGTTTTTACTGGAAAGGCGATCTGGCATCGGGTTCCAGATACGGCGCACGCACTCAACCGCTATCTTCCAGGTGCATCGATGTGCCTGTATGATGCGATCGAGGTAAAGAAGAACGGGGACAGTGAGGATCGGGCGTATGCCGGTGTCAATGTGGTGCGCGATTCGTTTGGAAATGTGATCCGGATGTATGTGCAGAAAGGTTATGCGGGAAACCGACTTCTGTATGTGAGGGATAAAGATCAAGAGGGGGAAGATAGCGAAGGAGAAAATAACAATTATACACGATATACGCAGGATGACCGGTTCAACGACCAGGGAAAAGGCAGATGGATTCTCAAGCGGGTTGAACGCGAAGATACAGACATTTTATATTACGATCTCGGGGCTCTGGAGGTATTTACGACACTCCGGGGCGTGCGGTATGCCTATAACGAAAAGGGCGAACTGGTGCGTCCAAAAGACGGCGAACCGATCTATGCGATGAAAGACGGTGTTCCATTTCTGGAAATTGTAAGCCCCAGCTATGAAAAACTGGCGTACAGTCGGAAAGAAAGGCGGTTTGAATACGTTCCGTCCGGGACAAAATTCTATCATCTGGCATCAGACGGAAGCCGGGACAGCGAGGTAGAACCGTACACGGGAATGGCATATGTGACGGAGGAGAAAACCGGCAAAACATTGGTGTGGGTGATCCAGGTATCTAAGGATCACTATGGAAATGTGATTGCCAGGGATAAGGTAAAGACCGGCCGCGTGGCAACGATGTATGCTGATACGGAACAGGAGTACACGATTGGAACATATGACGGAGGTCTGCTGCAGCCCCATGTCAATCCGGTTTTGAATGAAAATGGGCTGCCGGTTTATTACCAGCGTTCCGATCAGACCTATATCAAAGGATATCCCGTTTATGATCGGGATGGCGATTATGTGCGTTACCGATACAGCGATCTTCTCAGAGCTTACAATGCCAATGCATGGGATCTGCAGTTGAAGGCAGCGCTCTATGATATTGGAAATGATCCGGAAAACCGGGAAGACGATCGACCGCTGTACCACCGTCAGGGGGAGGCGTATCTGATGGAAAACAGCTGGATAACCGGGGATGAAACGCCAAACGATCCGTTCCATACACGGATCAGAGATGGGCAGGTGGACGTTTTAAAACGCGTTCCGGTGGGAGTGTATATTTTAGAGGAGACGCGTGCCCCATCCGGCTATGCGAAACGGATGCCGACAGGTATTACGGTAGAGGAAACCTGTGAAGTACAGGAGCTGCGCCTTACTAACCGCCCGATCACGGTGCAGATTGAAAAGATCGACGCGCCAGAACAATATCAGCAGCCAGTCCGGGACTATGATCGCATTTTGAACGAATCGGATTCTAAGACCTGGGAGGAAGGAAAAGGAGGTTATACGTTTTCAAGTGTGGAAGGAGCCGTGTTAGCGCTCTATCCAGCAAAAAGAATTGCGAGTGATGATTTGGAAGCACATCCGTCCGGGTGTTATCTGGAAAAGAAAGGGGAACTTCCGGCGAACTGGACGGTACTAGATGAGAGAAACCAGAAAAAGACAGTGACTGCCAAATGGACCGTCGGAAAGACGCCAATGGCATGGGAGGGGATTCCGGCAGGCGATTATATTCTCGGGGAGATAGAGACGCCTCCGGGATATCTGACAAATCAAATGGAGGTGGAAATCCAGGAAACTTCTAAGCTGCAGCTCATCACGATGCAGGAAGATCATATAAAAACTGCCTTTTTCAAATATGAGGAGAAGGATGGAAAAAAAGAATGTCTGCCGAATGCATATGCGGCGGAGCTGACCCTGTACGAGGCAGTGACAGATGAAAATGGAATTGTCATGGAAGCGGATGGAACACCGCGCTATGACCGGGAAAAACGGGTGACGAGCTGGAAGACCGAAGATGCGAAAGCCTACAGCCAAGGAAGCGACAGCTTTGCAGCCCGCTATCAGAAGCTGTATGCAGAATATCATACAAGGTTTAACACGGTTACATGGTGTGGATATACCGCTGAAAAACAGGAAGAAACGGCGACAGAACAGGGCGAATCAGTGCGTCAGCTCTGGAATCTGGGAAATGGTTCACAGGTGCTTGTTCAGGTGACGAAAAATTTGCAGCTAGATGGAAAAGCAGGCTACAGCTATGATTTCCGATGGAATTACCAGGCGGAGGGAACTCTGGTCAGTTATGATACCTCCGATGGGATTCACCGAATTGATTATTTACCGCTGAATCCGACGAAAAATGATTTGGCTTCGAACAGAAAGAAAGGCTATTACGTTCTGGTGGAGACGAAAACACCAAGCGGCTATCAGAAAGCAGCACCGAAGCTGGTGATTGTCGAAGAAACTGCTGAAATTCAGCTTTACGGGCTGGAAAATAGGGCAAAGTCTGTCTATATTTCCAAGCTGGGAAGCTCAGGAGAGGCATCCGAAGAGGCAATTTATCTGGCAGGCGCAGAACTTGCTGTTTTCCGGGCGGCACAGGATGGAAGCCTGATGCAGGAAAAAGAATATTTAGTGGAACGCTGGATTTCTGGATCGGATGGAAAATTTACAGAGGAAGAAGCAGAAAAACAGGAGATTCCGGCAGGCTGGAAGGCAGGGGACTGGAAGCCGCATCGGATTTCTCCGATTGCCTATGGAGTGTATTATCTGGTGGAACTTTCGGCACCGGCAGGTTATCGCCTCATGGAACCTAAGAAATTTACGGTGGCGGCTGCTTCGGGGGAGACAATCGAAGCGGTTAATACGTTGAAACAGGGACGGGTTCGGGTTGAAAAGGTGGATGAGAGAAAGCCAGAGGAAAAACTGGCAGGTGCGGTGTTTGAAGTGAAAAACAGAGAGACGGGAGAAAAGGTTCAGATGGAGACAGACGAGAGCGGTCAGGCGGAAAGCCCATTGCTGCCAATCGGAACGATAGGGGAGAATGGAAGCTGGATTCCGTACCATTACGAAGTCCGTGAGACGATGCCGCCGGATGGATATCAACTTATTCCGCGCGTGTACGAGGTGCTGATGGAAGATCAGAAGGAATGCGAGGTGCTAACGTATGATCTGACGGTGCCGAATGAAACAACGAAAATCAAAATTTCCAAGCTGGATTTCGATACGGGTCTCTTTGTGTCAGGAGCAAAGCTGGCAGTGTATGAAGCGGGATTTTTGGATGGTGTGTACACTGAAGCGGGGGAGGCATTGGAAACCTGGATCTGCGATGGGAAAACACACGTGATAGAAGGAAAGCTGATTGCCGGGCACACGTATCTTCTGAAAGAACTGGAAGCGCCGGATGGATACACTGTGCAGAAACCGATGATTTTCACGGTGTCAGATACAGGCAGGGGGATTAACGCAGCCAGAGATGGTGTAAATGCGCTGGAGACAGAGACAGCAGACGGTTTATTTGACAGCATAACGTCTCTGCAGGTGCAGGGAAGAAAAGCGCTTCGTCTGGTGAGAACTCTGTGGGATTTGGACAGTGGGGAAGAATTTGTACTTTCTTCACTGATGGAAGCTTCTGTGCCTTATCTGGAACGAGAAAAATGTGAAAAAGAGGGGGTGGCGGAAGGACATCGTTTCGAACTGCGGGAGATCATTGAGTTCAGTGACGGCAGCCGCCGGACGATAGGAAAAAATACATTCCGCCTGAATTGGGATGAGAACGGACATTATCCGCTGACGCTTCGAACATTAAAAGGAACGAGGTATCGTCTGGAAGAATATGATCAAAAAGAGACAGATGGCAGGGAAGTAGAAAGCTGGATCCCGGAAAACAGAGATGGCCTGGGATATATCCATGAAATACGAAATCCGGAATACAGCGACCCTTGTGGCATCCGCGCCGTTTCCCCGATTGGAAAAGATGGAGCAGCGGTGCTGCCGGGAAGTGTAATTGTATATGAAATTACATATCGGAACCAGTCAGATAAAAAAGAAAATATGAAGATTGGACTGGAAATTCCAGCTGGGTGTGAACTAATGACAGCGGCTTCGATGGGCGGAGCGGAACAAATAGGCGAATCCTGGTATTGGAATATAGAGAATGTGGCAGCCGGATCAGGAGGCATTTTGCGGGTGACTGTTCTGGTTGGAGAGCATATAAATGAAAACGGACAGGAAAATCATTCTGGTATGACGGTAACGGCAACGATATGGGGAAAAACGGGCAAAAGCTATGAATCCTTCCATCCAATTCTATCTCCAGGCGCAATTGCTATCGCCGGACGGGTGACGGGAACTGCCGCGGCGTTGTTAAGGCAGGTAGATATAACATATACATTATACTTAAAGAATGCGGAGGGAAAAGAGCTTCCAGGCTTGATTTCGTACACAGGTTCTAAATCGGGAACGCTGCGAAGTGGAGGAAGCCTGACGCTTTCTTGTGGCGAATCGGTTGTTTTGACAGGAATGCCGTGGGAAACAAACTATGAGGTTCGGGCACAAGTTCCGGCACAGACTCCGGATGGACTGCCGATCGAGTGGAAGAGTACAGGAAGCACGGGACGAACCTCTCGGCAGGGAAATACAGCGCTCTGGGAATTTCATCAGAATGATCGGTCGGTGCGCGAAGTGCTCAAACGTGGGAATAGATACCGCCTGGTTGAACTGCTGGAACTGGACGGTGGAAAAACGGAAGAGGTGGAGTCGAATCAGATGATTTTTTCTCTGGGGGACGATGCACAGATAGATGGAATTGGAATGATAGATTCCCCGACAAAGCTGGTCTTTTCAAAGACAGATCTGGGCGGAACGGAGCTTCCGGGTGCTCAGATAGAGATTCTGGATCCGTCTGGAAATGTAATCGAATCATGGATTTCTGCGGATCATCCTCATGAGATAATTGGAACGTTGACACCGGGAAAGAGTTATATAATGCGCGAGACGGGAGCGCCGGATGGATTTGCGTATGCGGAAGAGATTCCGTTTACTGTTTCCGAGGATGGAACGGTCGAGCGGATTTCCATGCAGGATAAGCCGACGCACGTGGAAATCACAAAATACAGTGTGACGGGAGAAAAGGAACTGCCGGGGGCGCGGATGGAACTCTGGGAGGAGAAGGAAGGCGGAACCTTGGTTGATTCGTGGGTATCTGATCGGGGCGCCCATGTGATAAAAGGAAAGTTAAACGCTGGAAAAAACTATGTGCTGGTAGAAAAAATAGCGCCGGATGGGTACTGGAAAGCAGAAAAAGTGACATTTACGGTATCACTGGACGGTCGAGTCGATCAGGTGAAGATGTATGACAGGCCGACGGAAGTGCAGGTGGAGAAGCGGAAATGGAGGGAGCAGAAAGGAGATAGCGAATTTGTAAAAGGTGCCCGCCTGAGGATTTCTGATGAGACTGGAAAGGTAATATTGGAATGGATTTCTGAAGAAAAGGAGAAATGCATACAGGGCATTTTAAAGGAGGGCTGCCGCTATATTCTGGAAGAGCTGGAAGCGCCGGAGGGCTACGAAAAAGCCGAACCAGTTTCATTTACGGTTTCAGAGGGCGGAACGGTGACGGTTGTGCGGATGTATGACTGCTTGAAGCCGGAGAATCCGGGGCGACCGGGACACGGTCAGCCGGAACATCCAAAGAAAGTGATAGAAGATCTGAAAGAGGGCTATTTAACAGTTCATGTGCCAGAGTCGATCTGTGGAGATGGGAAAATTGTTCTCGACGGCAGACAGATGAAGCCGCTTCCGAAGATGGGATATGGAGAATCAGCCACCTGGGAAGTAGAAGGTGCTTATCAGGTTGAGGACGAAAAAGAGCGTCTGAATGAAGTGATTTCACTGATTTGGAAGTGGAAACTGGTGATTGGACTGATATGTATGAGCGCTGGGGCTGGACTGGCGCTCGTAGAGCGGCTAAGAAAGGAGGAAAATATAAAAAAGAATATGGAGAGGAATGATAAGGGCAAGGAGGAGTAAAAAAATAAGAGAAAAATGAACAGAAGAAAGATGTACTCTCGGAGTCTTTTCTGCACTTGCTTTTGCGGCTAACAAAAAACATTTTACAAAATCAAGCACAGAAAGATTTCGAGAGCACATAAAGTGGGAGAGGAGGAATTTTATGAATCAGATGGCGAAAGGGCTGCTCTTCGGAGCAGCCGTACTGAGCCAGACGGCTGCGGGATGTTTCTCCGCTGCCGCAGCATCCATCGATCGGGTCAGGATTCGGCTGGCAGCAGAAGAGCTGGATGAAATGGGAATGCCTGTTTTGGAGGCGGAAAGCCGGGACAGGGCATATAGCGTCACTGGTGTGGAACGAATCTCCGGTGATCCGGCAAGCGGACCGGCGATGGATGGGGCAGAGGTGGGAAAAAAAGAAAATGAACAATATAAAGGGAGCATACAAGCCGACTCTGAAAATATAGGTACCAAAGAAGTTTCTTTAGAAGAACGAAAGATAGAAGAAATCCATGCAGAAGAACCTGCTCCGGAAATTCTATACGAAATAGAACTGGAATCCGACGCAGATGATTCTTTTTCCGTCCTTCGCCAGGAGGACATCCAGTTTTCAGGGCTTGGCGCGGTATGCAGCAAGGCAGTTCGGAAAGATAATGGCACTACGTTGCTTTTGACGATCGAATTACAGGATGCCGGAGAGATAATAGGAACGGTGGATGCAGCAGACTGGGAGAAAAGAGGAATTGGCAGGTGGAAGAAAGCGCCGGGGGCTTCGGCATATTTGGTGATGCTTTACCGGGATGCGAAGCGTGTCGGACATCCGCATCGGACGAGTGCTGAACAGTACGATTTTGTACCGTTGATGCAGACTGCGGGCGTATATCATTTTAAAGTGATTCCTTTGACAAAGCAGGGAAAGCGTGGTCAGGCAGCAGAATCGGCATGGAGGAAAGTGACGGAGGCAGAGGCAGCTCAAAACCGGGAAGAATGGGGAGGGAAAAAGCCGGGATGGCAGCCAGAAGGGGAAATTCCATCGTATATTTTAAAAGATGGTGCATACCCGCAGATGGATTCTCTTTTGATTGGGGAAAAGTATGAGCAGTTTAATGAAAAGGGGGAAAACGTGTCGCGAACCGTAATATTTTGAGGATTTTCGTATAATTTATAAAAATCAGTTGAAAAAGCAGAAGAAATGTGATAGCATACCTCACATAAGTTCGTTCCTGTTTACTGAACCGTCCTGACGAGTGATCGAAGGTCAGTCAGGCAGGGACACTCTGGAGAGTCTCCAAGAAGGAGCGCCGAAGGTGTAAGACGGATGCACGTCCATGGTATTCGTTGATCTCTCAGGCAAAAGGACAGGGCATACAACCAATCACAATGGAACCAGGGGATGAGTTCTATTGTATGCATATGTTCTACTCTTTGGAGAGCTGATTTGTATCAGCTCTTATTTTATTACTCGATCCCGGATTTACAAAAGAGCCGGAATCGTAACGAAAACATAGAGGAGGATAAAAAATGGACACGATTTTGACACTGGTAAACAAAGGCAATGATTTTCTGTGGAGTTTTCTTCTGCTGATTCTGCTGTGTGGAACGGGCATCTATTACACGATTCGTCTCAAATTCATCCAGGTAAGAAAATTTGGCGAGGGCTGCAAGCATGTGTTTGGACATTTCAGCCTGAACGGAGAAAAACATGAAAAAGGGGAAATGAGCCCGTTTCAGTCGATCATGACGGCGATCGCAGCACAGGTTGGTACTGGTAACCTGGCAGGTGCGGCGACAGCGCTGTTTGGCGGCGGTCCGGGTGCAATCTTCTGGATGTGGCTGAGCGCGTTCTTCGGAATGGCGACCATCTACTCCGAGGCGGTTCTGGCACAGACCTACAAAACAGAGGTAAATGGTGAGGTGACAGGCGGACCTGTCTACTACATCAAGGCGGCATTTAAAGGTAATTTTGGAAAGGTATTATCCACTCTGTTTGCTATCTTTATTGTTTTAGCACTTGGGTTTATGGGCAATATGGTACAGTCCAACTCGATCGGTGCTGCGTTTACAGAGGTATTTCAGGTATATGGAATCAATATTCCGCCGATCACGATCGGTCTTGTGCTGGCAGTACTGGCAGGATTCATTTTCATTGGTGGAACCAAACGTCTGGCAGCTGTGGTAGAGAAGGTTGTGCCAGTTATGGCAGGCGTTTACATTGTAGGAAGCCTGATTCTGATTGGTCTTCATATCAATTACGTGCCGACAGCATTTATGATGATCATCAAGGGCGCGTTTGATCCGAAAGCGGTAATGGGTGCTGGTGCTGGTATCACCGTCCGCGAAGCAATCCGTTTTGGTGTAGCGAGAGGACTTTTCTCCAATGAGGCAGGTATGGGTTCCACACCGCATGCTCACGCACGTGCGAAAGCAGAAAGCCCGCATCATCAGGGGCTTTGTGCGATGATCAGTGTCTTTATTGATACATTTGTTATTTTAAATCTGACCGTATTTGCAGTCCTGACAACGGATGCGATGAGCTCCGGCAAGGATGGTACAGCGCTGACACAGGCGGCATTCATGCAGAGTTTTGGAAACTTTGGTTCTATTTTTATTGCGATCTGCCTGCTGTTCTTCGCATTTTCGACGATTCTGGGATGGCATTTCTTTGGTCTGACGAATGCGAAATATCTGTTCGGCGAGGGCGCGGCAAAGGTTTATTCCTTCATCGTTGTGATTTGTATTGTCATTGGTTCTATGTTAAAGGTAAATTTAGTATGGGCTCTGGCAGATTTCTTCAACGCGCTGATGGTTATTCCGAACGTTTTGGCATTACTTGCATTGAGTCATGTGGTTGTGGCGGCTGACCGGAAAGCGGAAGCGATCACGAAAAATGTGACACAGGCATATCGGGCTGCAGAAGAAAAGTAAGAGCAAATAAAGAGAAGATAAAAGGTAACTGTAAGCGTAAAAAGCGAGCATTAAACAATCATTCAAAAAAGACCTGCTTATGTAGTGAAATACATAAGCAGGTCTTTTTTATGAAAATGAAAACAAATAAAAAACCAAAAGTCCCTAAACAGCTGCCATTACCTTCCGCTCTCTGTAAAAATAAGGAGTTTCTCTCTTTGCTGTCTGCTTTTTAAGTGTTTCATCGGTCAATTTGCGGACAGACTGCAAAATCCTCAGATGCGTCTCCAGAGGGAGTGCATCAACGGTCAGTTCCGCTTTTTTCGTGCATCCATCCACACCGCCTGCTGCCACAACCCGGCGGAGCAATTCTGTCTCGGTGCGGTCAGAAGGGAGAAGATTCCGTCCTAATTCCAGGGAGAGCAGGGAGGCAATGCCCCAGCCCCACCAGTTGGAAACGCCGCTTGCCAGCGTCAGGTCTGCTGCTTCTGCGGTGCAGATAAGTTCGCCGTGTGGAACACCTGCGAGAATTTCACGGCGGAAGGTCCCCATTCCCATCTCGTTGCCGCCATCTCCGATGGAAATGACCGTGGCACCAGCTTCTCTGGCAGCAGACAGGAAAAGAGCCGAATCCGTGATCATGTCGTCGAGCTGTTCACCGCGCATGCTATGATAATGTCCGTTTTCAGCTTTACCTGGGCGCTCCAGGCTGATCAGATGGGTCGGTTTTGCATCACGGATAAAGGTGCGGATAAAGTTATCCGTATTCTGTTCCGGCAGACGGATCAAGGTTGCCTGCGGAGCGCGGAAGCGGAGAGCCGTTTCCAGATGCGGATAAGAAGACCAGTCGGTTACGACTGACACGCCGCAGCCAGCTGCCGTCAGCGCTGCTGCGAGGTTGGCAGTTCCGGAAGGTCCATCCGTCTCGCCGGTAATAGAACCGTCTGGCATTCGAACCGGGAAACCGGTCAAAAGAACGGCTCTTTTCGCATGGGCGAGAGAAGCAGACACAGCCGCAAGTGGGGAAGCAGGCAGAGATGCTAAAAGTCCGCGACCGCCAAAATCCTGTTTCATAATTGAATCTAAAGTTTCATAAAAAGTCATGGTATCAATCCTCCAGGTATACTGCATTGTGCAGAAATTGACAGGGGATTTTCTATCTGGATGATCCGAGCGCTTATTTACTGGATAATTTCCAAATCAAAAAAGATTGGAAGTAGTCCGGTATGGTAGCTGTATCGGAATCATGTGCAATAAAAAAAGACCCACGTATCCTGTAAGATTCATGGCTCTTATTTACGAAGGGAGCATCCGGGCAGGAGTCCCGATAAATAAAAGAATCTGTTTTGTTATAATTATATTGTAAATGAAAAATATCAGACTGTCAATTCCAAATTTATTTTACGGCTGACAGAAAGCAAAATTTGGAATATAATAAAAAAATAAGCATATAAACAAGCTCAGAAATAAAAGCAGACAAGAAAATGGATAGAGAGAATGAAACGAGAATCAAATGAGATAAAAAAAGAAAATGACCGCGCCGCATCGTTCATGCGCTTCTGCGAGGTAGTCCGCCATCTCCGTGCCGAGGACGGCTGTCCGTGGGATCGGGTGCAGACGCATACATCGCTGAAACCGTACTGCATTGAAGAAGCGGCAGAGGTGATTGGCGGTATCAATATCTGGGAGGCGACCGGCGATGCGGAGAACCTGAAAGAAGAACTGGGGGATTTAATGCTGCAGATTCTTCTTCACGCGCAGATCGCGGAGGAAGAAGGACTGTTTACGGTACGGGAGGTCATGGATGGCGCCAGCGAAAAAATGATCCGCCGCCATCCGCACGTGTTTGGTAAGTCGATGCTGTCCGAACAGGGAGAACCGGTCACGGATTGGGATGCAATCAAGAAGCAGGAAAAAGCCGGAAAAGAGTGGACGGAAGCGTATCTTCCGGGAGCGCTGGAAGAGGCGGGGAAACTGCTCGAGCGGGCAAAAGAGCGGAAAGGCATCAAAAAATAACATTTGAGATGCTTCAATACTGAAATAAATAGAAAAATCTATATATAAAAAGGCATTCGGTCAAAATGGAATGCCTTCGTTCATTTATAAATGCTAATTCGTACTTTTCGGCAAAGACTGACTTTCTTTTACCAGATCTTCTAAAGTAATATTATAGAAGAAATTGTGTACAACCTGATCAAAGCGTTTCCACATCGGCAGGGTCACGCAGCTTGTCTGACGTTCGCACGGCGGCGCATCCGGTGCAAGGCAGGCAACGGAAGAGAGAGAGCCTTCGGTCAGTTCCAGAATCTCTCCGGCGGTATATTCATTAATCGGACGGGTCAGACGGTAACCGCCGCCTTTGCCGCGCTGTCCTTCCAGTAATTTATTTTTGACCAGAACCTTCAAGATGATTTCCAGATACTTTTCAGAAATCTGCTGACGGGTGGCAATTTCATTCAGTGGTATATATCCAGCAGAATTTTGTTCCGCCAGATCGATCATAACGCGCAGGGCGTATCTTCCTTTTGTTGATATCATTCGGTAACCTCCTTACTATTAACCAATTATAACGCAAGGTAATAGGACTTTCAAGGAGAAAAGCGTGGAAAACAAAGAAAAAAAGTTTTTTCCTAATACCTATTGACAAAGTTGGTTTATAAGAGTATCATTAAGCCATCGAGTTCGGAAAGAACATGAAAATGAAAAGGAGGCAGATACAATGGCAAGACAGAATATTGTATGGAACGGAAATCTGATGTGTTGTTGTCGAATGTGTAATTCCCGGGCATTTTATATGGTCAGGTAAATTTGCATATCTGCCGTTCAAGAGAATGACAACGATTTAAGATGCAAGCCATTTGCCCGGGAGCTTAAAGAAGATTAAGCGGTCCGGCTTTTTATCTACCCAAAAAGCCAAATATACATTTGCATAAGCAAATATAATAATGTGGAAAAGCAATTATTTTATAGAAAGCTTGAAAATAAATGGAAAAACGCTTGCTCAAATAAAAAAATGAATATAAAATAAAAACGAATTTACATACTAGGAAATAAACTTACAGAAAAAGAAAGAGAGGTATTTTGAGATGGGAAACTATAGATTTGAGACTCTTCAGTTACACGTAGGTCAGGAGCAGCCGGATCCGGCAACCGATTCCAGAGCCGTTCCGATTTATCAGACCACTTCTTATGTATTTAAAAATTCCGCCCATGCGGCAGCACGTTTTGGTCTGGCAGATGCCGGTAACATTTACGGACGTCTGACCAACTCCACACAGGATGTATTTGAGAAGAGAATCGCAGCACTGGAGGGCGGCGTTGCAGCACTGGCAACCGCATCCGGCGCAGCTGCTATTACATATACAATCGAGGCACTGGCAGCAGACGGCGGTCACATCGTAGCACAGAAGACCATCTACGGAGGCAGCTATAATCTTTTAGAGCATACACTCTCCCATTTCGGTGTATCTACAACTTTCGTAGATGCTCATAATCTGGAAGCGGTAGAAGGTGCAATTCAGGAAAATACCCGTGCTATCTATCTGGAGACTCTCGGAAATCCGAATAGTGATATTCCGGACATCGACGCGATTGCTGAAATTGCACACAAACACGGACTTCCGTTAGTCATTGACAATACATTTGGCACACCGTACCTGATTCGCCCGATCGAGCATGGCGCAGATATTGTCGTACATTCCGCTACCAAGTTCATCGGCGGACACGGAACCACTCTGGGCGGCATTATCGTAGATTCCGGTAAATTTGACTGGAAAGCAAGCGGCAAATATCCGGCAATCGCAGATCCGAATCCGAGCTATCACGGCGTATCCTTCGTAGAGGCAGCAGGTCCGGCAGCATTCGTCACCTACATCCGTGCTATCCTTCTGCGTGATATGGGCGCTACGATTTCCCCGTTCAACGCATTCCTGCTTCTTCAGGGAACTGAGACACTGTCTCTGCGTATCGACCGTCATGTAGAAAATACCAAGAAGGTTGTTGAGTACCTGTCCAAACATCCGTTAGTAGAGCACGTTAATCATCCGTCTCTGCCGAATCATCCGGATTATGCACTGTATGAGAAATATTTCCCGAACGGCGGCGCTTCTATATTCACCTTTGAGATCAAGGGCGGACAGGCAGAAGCTCATAAGTTCATCGACAACCTGCAGCTCTTCTCCCTGTTAGCAAACGTAGCAGATGTAAAGAGCCTGGTTATCCATCCAGCAACCACAACCCACTCCCAGCTGACTGACGAGGAGCTGGCAGATCAGGGCATTAAGCAGAACACCATCCGTCTGTCCATTGGTACCGAGCATATCGACGATATCATCGAGGATCTGGAGCGTGGATTTGCAGCTCTGAAATAAGTAAGAGTGCGTCGGGCTGAGAATCCGAGGCATATACATAATAAATGGTAAATTGATAAAATGCGGTGTCATCTGCCAACTTTTCTTTAAGCAGGGAAGGACGGCAGATAACGCTGCATTTTTACTATTCCATTTTGGAAGAAAACGGCGTAGAAAAATTCATACCAAACCGCCTTTCACAGGGTAAAATGCTGAATTGTTGGGATTTAAGGAGGAAACGGGGAGGCGAGTCTTGACAATAAGGGCGGGTAAGTGGTAATTTATCAGATAGAAGGATACAGAGCTGTACATTTGTGATATAGGGGGGCTCTGGATTCCACCATAAAATTTAAGAATGAGGTGCAAAAAATGCAGGAGATGAAACCGATTAAAGAAGGAAAAGTCCGTGAAATCTATGACAATGGAGACAGCCTGATTATGGTTGCAACGGATCGTATCAGTTGCTTTGATGTTATCTTACATAATGAAGTGACAAACAAAGGCAAGGTACTGACACAGATGTCCAAGTTCTGGTTTGACCTGACGAAAGACATTATCCCGAATCACATGATTTCCGTAGATGTAAAAGACATGCCGGAATTCTTCCAGCAGGAGAAATTCGAAGGAAAGAGCATGATGTGCCGTAAGCTTGAGATGCTTCCGATTGAGTGCATCGTCCGCGGTTATATCACAGGAAGCGGCTGGGCAAGCTACCAGAAGACCGGAAAGGTTTGTGGAATTGAACTGCCGGAAGGCTTAAAAGAGTCTGACAAACTGCCGGAGCCGATCTACACACCGTCCACTAAGGCAGAGATTGGCGATCATGATGAAAACATCTCCTATGAGCAGAGCGTAGATCATCTGGAAAAATACTTCCCGGGCAAGGGAAAGGAGTATGCAGATAAGCTGCGTGAATACACGATTGCACTTTACAAAAAATGTGCGGAGTACGCACTGGAAAAAGGTATCATTATCGCAGATACCAAGTTTGAGTTCGGTCTGGATGAGAATGGCAACATCGTTCTTGGTGATGAGATGCTGACTCCGGACAGCTCCCGTTTCTGGCCGGCACAGGGCTACGAGGCAGGACATTCCCAGCCGTCCTTCGACAAGCAGTTTGCACGCGATTGGCTGACCGCTCATCCGGGCAATGACTGGACACTCCCGCAGGAGATTGTGGACAAGACCATTGAAAAATATCTTCAGAGCTATGAGATGCTGACCGGCGAAAAGCTGGCATAAGCGGATCGCTCGATGCAGCCGGTCAGGTAGCGGAAGAAAATGCATTGAATAAAAGAAAAAAAGCTGCTGTGAAAAGAATGAAATTCTTGTTTCGCGGCAGCTTTTATATATGGAAATAAAAAACAAATATATCGCTAGTTCGTAATCTGCAGCAGAGGGGCTGTTTACAGATGTGTGCTTTTGAAAGGGAAAATAAAAGATGCGCGATTTCATGGATTTATTTAGCTTAAAGGGGAAAAAAGCGATCGTCACGGGCGGAACCAGAGGACTCGGCTATGGCATGGCAGAGGGACTGTGCAGAGCTGGGGCGGAGGTTGCTATTTTGGGAACAAGTGAGAAGGTGCGGGAGAGCGCTGATGCGCTTGCACGGACAACCGGTGTGGTGGTTCACGGAATAGTGGGAGATCTGGTAAGAGAAGAGGAGGTTCCGAATATCTATAAGCGTCTGGTGGAAAGTCTTGATGGTCAGGCGGATATACTGGTAAACTGTGCGGGAGTTCAGCACCGGTGCGTGGCAGAAGATTTTCCGATGGAAGAGTGGAATCGGATTCTGCGAGTAAATTTAGGTGCTATGTTCCAGATGTCTCAGCTGGCGGCGCGGGATATGCTGCAGCGTGGATACGGCAGGATTATTAATGTGGCATCGATGACCTCCTTCTTCGGAAGTGTGATGATACCGGCATACGCGGCAAGTAAGGGCGGTGTGGCGCAGCTCACGAAAGCCTGCTCCAATGAATGGTCATCGTGTGGTGTGACCGTCAATGCGATCGCACCTGGTTATATGGAGACAAAGCTCACATCGGACATGAAAGCCAAAAATCCGGATCAGTATGAAGAGGTAACGGCGCGGATCCCGATGCACCGCTGGGGGAAGGCGGAGGATCTGGCAGGAATTACCGTGTTTTTAGCGAGTGACGCGGCAGAATATATAACGGGAGCGGTAATCCCGGTGGATGGCGGCTACCTGGCGAAGTAAACGAGAGAAAAGGAAAGAAATATGAATCTATTTGATATAGTAGGTCCGGTGATGGTCGGACCGTCCAGTTCCCACACAGCGGGCGCGGTTCGGATTGGATTTGTGGCGCAGAAGCTTCTTGGGGAACCGGTTAAGCGGGCAAGGATTGGTCTGTACGGCTCATTTCTGGCAACGGGAACCGGACACGGAACCCAGAAAGCGCTGATTGCGGGACTTTTAGGAATGGTGCCGGACGACATGCGGATTCCGGACAGCTTTCACCTGGCAGAGGAGAAAGGGATTGAGTTTTCCTTTGAGGAAGCCAATTTAAAAGAGGCGCATCCAAATTCAGCGGAACTGGAGCTTGAGGGCGTTTCTGGGCGCAGCCTGACGGTAGTAGGTGAATCCCTGGGTGGCTCACGGATTAATATTGCGAAGGTTGATGGGATCGATGCTAATTTTTCCGGCAGTTATCCAACCTTGGTTGTCCACAATGACGATCAGCCGGGACATGTGGCGGATGTGACGGCGATGCTGGCGCACAAATCGATCAATATTGCGACGATGCAGCTCTACCGTGCGGCGCGCGGCGGCATGGCAGTGATGGTTATTGAGTGCGATCAAGAGATTCCGGAAGAAGGGCTTGTGTGGCTGCGCCGTCAGGAGGGTATCCGAAAGGTAACATATTTAAGTCTTCGATAGGAAAGGTTCATATAAGAAAAGGAATGGAACGGGAAAATGGAAATGTTATATCATTCAGTGAGTGATCTGGTCCGCTTAGCGAACGAACATCAAATTCCGCTCTGGAAGGTGGTTCTTCTGGCAGATGTGCAGGAACGCCAGGTGACGGTGGAAGAATCGTTTGAAACAATGCGGCAGATGTATCAGGCGATGCGCCAGGCAGATCAGGAATACGACGGCTCGATCGTCTCGGCAAGTGGAATGGCGGGCGGCGACGGAGAAAAACTGCACGCATACAATGCCTCCGGTCGCAGCCTGGCGGGCGGATACATGGGGCTTGTGATGGAAAAAGCGGTGAAAATGGGAGAGTCCAACGCCTGTATGAAACGAATCGTGGCGGCTCCGACGGCGGGCGCATGCGGGGTGATTCCAGCGGTATTTTTGTCGTATGAGGAATATTGTAAGGAAACGGAGAACCGGATGGTCGAGGCGCTCTTTGTCAGTGCAGGAATCGGTGCGGTTATTGCAGAAAATGCGAGCATCGCCGGTGCATCGGGTGGATGCCAGGCGGAGATTGGTTCAGCAAGTGCGATGGCAGCAGGGGGGCTGGCATATCTACAGGGCGGCGATGCGGAGTGTATCGCGAATGCAGCGGCATTTGCCCTCAAAAATATGTTGGGACTAACCTGTGATCCGGTCTGTGGTCTGGTTGAAGTTCCGTGTATCAAGCGGAATTCCGCCGGCGCCGTCAATGCGGCGGTCAGCGCGCAGATGGCAATGGCGGGAATCAAGAGCGCGATCCCGGCAGACGAGGTCGTCGATTCCATGCGCCGGATCGGCAATGCGCTTCCGGCTGCTTTACGCGAGACGAGTGAAGGCGGTCTGGCAGTGACCGAGAGCGCCAGAAAGATAGCAGAACGGATGGGAAAGAAGAAACACATTGCGTAGAAAACCCGGGAAGGCAATGAAAATCAATAGAACCAGACAGCACGCGATTGCAGAACCTGTCAGAACTGTTCCAGCTGCTGATTAGAAAATAAAATTGTAGAAGAAAGAACAGCAATATAGAAATAGCTCTGTTTAAATGATACCAGAATATTCTTGAAAATCACAAAAAAACATATAAAATAGCAAATTTAGAAAAATGCTTGACTTTCCGGGAATGCTCTGGTATCATAACATACGTCCTCGAGACAAGGACAAAAACAAAACACGAAACGAAAGAAATGATTTGAAGATTCTTGATGAACTCAGAAAAATTTCAAAAAAACGTGGATTTGTAAAAAAATAAAAAAGTGTTGACAAAAGCAAAAACTTTTGATAAACTATAAAAGTTGCTGCTGAGGCAATAACAAAGAACCTTGAAAACTGAACAGTATGTAAAACCCTGAAAATTCTAAGAACA
>OKRX01000189.1_pt1 | contig 47999 bp, 48 predicted proteins | sample 1601241 | NCBI WGS metagenome assembly OKRX01 (sample SAMEA3541500, study PRJEB24748) | human gut metagenome | biome: human gut; feature: human-associated habitat; material: faeces | place: China | collected 2012
CAGACGACGACGCCTTCCTTGCCGGAAGGCGAGGAGGATAACGCCGGCAGAGGTCTCGGCATCGCCACCGATGCTAATCAATTTGACGGCATGTTTTGCTTGTTTTCGCTGCTGGAACGCAGTATACTGAAAAAAACTTGAAAAGGTGAAAGGAGCGTGTTTATGCAGGAATCCTCGCCGGATCTGCGGCTGGCGGTTTTAATTGATGCAGATAATGTTCCGTATGCAAATGTCAAGGCGATGCTTGCGGAGATTGCGCGCTATGGCACGCCGACGATCAAGCGGATTTATGGGGATTGGACGCAGCCGACGCTTTCCGGCTGGAAAAAGGTGCTGCTGGAAAATGCAGTGACGCCTATTCAGCAATATAGCTATACGTCAGGAAAGAACTCGACCGACTCCGCCATGATCATTGATGCAATGGACATCCTCTATACCAACCGTGTCGATGGGTTTTGCCTGGTGTCGAGCGACTGCGACTTTACACGGCTGGCCACCCGTCTGCGCGAAGCGGGCAAGCTGGTCATCGGTATCGGTGAGCAAAAAACGCCCACGCCGTTTATTTCGGCCTGTGACCGCTTTATTTATCTGGAAATCTTACCAGACGAGAAAAAGAAAAAGCAGCGCCTGCCGAAGGGAAAAGGTGGCCAGCCTGCGTTGGAGGAGCCAGAGACGGCGGTGGTCTCTGTGCGGCAAAAAGGAAGCAGGCTGCCGCATGAGGTTGCCGAAATGATTGTTGCTTCCGTCAACGATCTTGCGGACGAAAACGGCTGGGCCTTTTTGGGAGATGTTGGGAATCTTCTGCTGAAAAAGCAGCCGTCGTTTGATAGCCGCAATTACGGCTATCAAAAGCTTTCGCAGCTGATCCAGTCCATGAACCGGTTTGATATTGAGCCGCGCGATACGGCGAATTCCCATGTCAAGCATATTTTTATCCGTGAGAAAACGTTATGAAGCGACGGGCTTCTATGAGGCCTTTCGTTCATATATGGTTCATATTTATATGCTAAATTCCTGATGAAGAACCAATGAATCAAAAAGGAAAGGAAGTGTTAGGATGATTTCGATCATGGAAGTGATCCTGGGCCTGCTCAGCGGCATCTCGGATCCGATCGCCAAGGCATTTGGCGATTGGATGCAGTCGATCGTCATCAAGATTTTTGGCTGAATGGTAGGAGAAGAAAACGTCCCGGAAAACGCGATTATGCGTTTCCGGGACGTTTTCTTTTTCTCTTTTGGTCAGCCATCAGCTTAGCCTGCCGCTGCAATTTTCTCGCGGATTGTGGCTCCCAGTTCTTTCAGCTCTTCGCGGGACAGTCCTGCAGTGGGGATAGGAGGCAGAATTGTGAGCGTAACCTCTGCAGGCTTGATCCACATATGGTTGGCTTCCATCACCTTGTAGGTACCGCTGATCCGCACGGGGACAAGCGGCACCTTTGCTTTTTCGGCCATTTTGAAGGCACCATTCTTGAATTCTCCCATCTGATCGCCGCGGCTGCGCGTTCCCTCCGGAAAGATCGTGATCGAATAGCCCTTTTGCAGCAGTTCGGTTCCCTTACGCAGAGATCCCATAGCACTGCGCGCATTTTCCCGATCCAAGAAAATACAGCCAAGATAGCGCATCCAGGTGCGAATCATAGGAATCTTATCCGCCTCTTTTTTGGCAATTAGGCCGTGCGGTTTGTCTAGATAACCGAGCAGCGTGGGAATATCGAAAAGGCCTTGATGATTGCTGACAAAAACACAAGCGCCTTTTGGAATGTTCTCAAGGCCCTGTACGGTTACCTTAACGCCGGCAAGCTTTAAAAGCCTGCGCGACCATTTCTGGACCGCTTGCGAGACGAGCGCGTCCCGCTCTTCGATGTTTCCAGCCTGTGTGAGCTTTTTTATGCGGTGTATTTTGGGGAGGACGGCGATCAGATACCCCCAAAAATAGATAAACCAAATAATTGTTCGCATAGAAATAGACTCCCCTTATCGATTGTTGTCCTAATCATAGCACCCTGATCCGTAAAAAACAAGGGAAAGTAGCAGAAAGGAAGAGAAAGTAGCAGAAATATATCATTCTAATGATAATGGAATTTATTGAATATTCAGGGAAAGAAACAGCCATGGGAAACGCTTGTTTTCTTATACCAAAGCGATTGCTTTTTTTATGTTAAGCATAACGCACGATCCGATCGGAACAGTACCTCGAAAACCGCATGACCGTCTGACAAGGAGTACTCGGCAGGGGGAGCGTGCCAGTGCCGGACCCTTTTCAGGGAGAACGGCAAAAGGAAGACTACAGAGGGAACGCATGAGCCAGAAAACACCCCTTTCCTTATCCCAGCATATATTGGAGGGAAAGAGGTGATCATTTGAAATTCAAGTTTATTCTGTCGATTTGTTTCGGCGGACTGTGGCTGGCCGTTTCTCTATTCTTTGCAATCGGCTGGGCACAGGAGGTTTCTTATATCTTACCCGGTATTTATGTTTGGTGGGTAATTATCGGAATTGCCCTGCTTCCAGGCTTTTTGATGAGCGCCATGTTTTTTTCGAATCTATTGCACTGGAAATTAAAAAGATATCCCGATATCGCGGAAGACACAACGATTCTCATGTGTGCGCATAACGAAGAAAAAAATATTGCCCGATCCATTCAAGCGATTTTAAACCAGCAGTACGCCGGACATATTCGGCTGATTGTTGTTGATAATGGATCCAATGATCATACCAAACAGCAAATCATGAACATGCAGACGTCTGCTCTTGCAAACTGTTCCATCGAATATGTTTACTGTGACCAGCCGGGAAAGGCTCATGCATTGAATTATGGTCTGGCGATGATTCACACCCCGCATTTTATCACAGTAGATGCGGACACCTACTTGCAAAAACAAGCAGTACAAAGAATCATGAACCATATTGTATCCTGTGAAAGCGTGTGCGTTGCCGGAAATCTGTTCGTTCAGAATCCCAAAGCTTCCCTGGCTGCAAGAATGCAAAATTATGACTATCTGCTTAGCATTGCTGCGGTCAAACGGTTCCAGGGCAGCTATCAATCTACCTTGGTGGCACAGGGCGCTTTCAGTGCTTATCAAACCGAGGCGGTTCAGCAAATAGGCGGATGGAAGGATGTGATGGGGGAAGATATTGTACTGACTTATCAATTGCTCCACCAAAAGCTTCCGTCCACTTATGAGCCTGGGGCGGTCGGTTATACAACGGTTCCCGAAACATTCAATGGCCTGTACAATCAACGCAAACGGTGGGCAATCGGTATGTTGGAGGGTTTATCCTCTGTTCCGCCTTGGAAACAGGGGACGGGATATTCCCGCTATTTTACTTTCGTGAATCTTTCTATTATCTACCTTGATCTTGCCTTTCTATTTGGACTCATCCCAGGAATAATACTCGCATTTTTTGGATTTTATTATTTCGCTGGATTGCTCACCTTATTGACGGTAGCCGTTTGCATTCTACTCTTTCTAAGTATGTATCTCTATCAGAAGAAATTGGGGATTCCATTTCAAAACAGTGTTTTGGGCTTCCTGTGTTTTCTCTTGTTTTTTCAGGCCATTCAAAGTACGGCGGCATTACACGGCTACCTGATCCGGCTGCTGCATAGAAAGGGAGAATGGAAGTGAAAGGGAAAAATGTATTATTCGGCATCCTCATCTGCGTTGTGATTGTATTGGCCGTTATTGGGCTGCTTGCATGAATCTGCCATCGCTTAAAACGGGATGCCATCACGGCGCAAATCAATCCCGGGCAGCCTGTCGTTGCGCTGACCTTTGACGATGGTCCAAACGCCCATTATACCCCGCAGGTGCTGGATATTTTGTATGAACAGCAGGTTCCGGCTACCTTCTTTCTGATAGGCGAAAAGTTTACCGGAAACGAGCTGCTGATTCGGGAGATAGCGGCAAGTGGGCATGAAATCGGGAACCATACCTTCTCCCACCCGGACCTCACTAAATTGGACAGCCGGAAAATACAATGGGAAATCCAGCAGACAGAAGAAAAACTGAAAAAAATCCTGCCGGACTATCCGATGAAGTATGTTCGCCCGCCTTATGGAAGATATACGGAAGATGTCCAAAAGGCAATCGGCCTTCCTCTTGTATTATGGACCATCGACAGCGGTGATTGGGAAGCTCCGAATGCAGAAAATATCTACACTGCCCTTATCGGTAAGATACAGAATGGGGATATTATCGTTTTCCATGATGACAACGCGCAAACAGTCAAGGCACTGGAAAAAATAATTCTGGAGCTCAAGAAGAGAGGCTTTCAGTTTGCGACTGTATCACAGCTGTATGAGTATCAATCAAAATGATAACGCAGTTGGAGCAAGACAGGAACAGTGTAGGTGATTTCCGGCCTGAAAACAGGCGGCTCCGGATGAAATAACCGGAAGGCGGGCGCTTTTCTTCCTGCCTTCCGGTTTCCTTATTTTATGTGCCCATCATCTCCTGATAGTTACCGAGAAGCGTAAATGCGGGAAGCTCATCCTGCAGAGCGCAGAGCAGATGGAGGGTAGGCTCATCCCGTACGCTGCCTGTAAAATCGAGATAAAAATAATACTGGAAGTTGCTATCCGGAATTGGACGAGATTCGATTTTGGTGAGATTCAGCCCGCAGCGGGCAAAACGGGACAATACGCCATGTAGGGAGCCGGTGGTATGCGGCAGGGTAAAAATCAAGCTGATTTTATCCGCCTGCGGTGTGATACGCATCTCGCGGGAGATCGCGATGAAACGCGTAGCGTTATTTTTGCTCGTCTGGATGTCAGCTTCCAGAATCTGAAGGCCAAAATTACGGGCGGCATCCGCTGAGGCAATCGCGGCCGCGTCCCGCTCCCCAGATTCGGAGAGCCGCTTGGCTGCCGCTGCAGTATTGGAGCAAGGGACCGGGGAGAGGCCGTGCGCCTCCAGGTATTCGGCACACTGAGCGAGCCCCTGCGGATGGGAGTATACCCGCTTCAGGCTGCCAGGCTGTACCCCGGGCAGCGCCATCAGGCAGTGATGAATGGATAAATCCGCTGCCACCGAGATGGAAAGGCGATAGCGCAACATCAGATCAAAGGTCTCGTGGACGGAGCCCGCATAGGAATTTTCAATGGGGACAACGCCGAAATCGACCTTCCCTTCAGCAACAGCCGCAAATACATCCTCGAATCCGTGATAAAAAACGACGCTGCCCTCCGGGAAAAGTAAACGGGAAGCCGCGTCGGAATAAGCGCCGCTGACACCGGAACACGCGATTCGAGGTGTTTGCATCCATTCCTGCCCGGCGTGTAAAGCTTTTTCTACCTGCTCGCGCAAAGCCTGCCCGCCGCCGAGCACATCGTGCTGCAATGCGCGGCTCGCCTCCATCATCGCTGCATAAACGCCCTGCAGGGCATTTCCATATGTGCCGCCGCGGTCCCGGATACGGTCGAGAATCTGCTGCTCCCGCTTTGCATCAAGCACAGGGATACCGGCTTCGCGCTTGATTTGAGCCACCTTGCCGGCAGCATCCATACGGCGCATCAGAAGCGGTAGAAGCTGATCATCAATGGCGTTTATCTCTGCCCGAATTTCATTGAGCTTTGGATGATCCATAACTAGTCATCTCCCCCTGAATTAGCATTGCATCCAGTAGCGCAACCGCAACTGCCGCCTCTACCACCGGCTGCGCACGCACGGCAATGCACGCGTCGTGACGGCCCTTGATGACCAAGCTGGCGTTTTCATGGGATACGCAGTCGATGGTCTGCTGCTCCTTTGCGATGGAAGCGGTCGGCTTGAATGCCACGCGCAGGAGAAGCGGCATGCCAGTGGAAATGCCGCCAAGGATGCCGCCGTTATGGTTGGTGCGGGTTTTGACGCTGCCGTCAGAAGCATAGTACATCGGATCGTTTGCCTCGCTGCCGCAAAGGCCGGAAATTCCAAAGCCATCGCCAAAGGAAATGCCCTTGACGGCTGGCACACCGTATAGGAGAGAGGCGATTCGGCTCTCCAGGGAATCAAACATCGGGGAGCCGATACCGGCGGGTAGGCCAACCGCCGCGCATTCGATGATGCCGCCCACGCTATCCTTTTCCGCCTGTGCCCGGGCAATTTCTGCATACATTTCCCGCTTTTTCTGCAGATCGAGCGCTGTAAAGGGCTCTTTGTTTAAGGCATTGAGCTCCTCTGCGGTCAGAGAGACAGCGTCAAAGGGCGTATCATAGATATTGTGTATCATGAATACATGCGAGCCGATCACGATCCCGCGTTTTTCGAGGATCTGGCGGCACACGGCTCCGGCGGCGGTGAGGGGGGCGGTTAGCCTGCCGGAGAAATGCCCTCCGCCGCGGATATCATTGTGGCCACCGTATCGTACGCTGCCCGTATAATCTGCGTGGGAGGGCCGTGGCAGATGCAGGATATTGGTATAGTCGTGTGATTTGACATTGGTGTTTTCAATCACGGCGCACAGGGGGGCGCCGGTCAGCTTTCCGTCCAGCATACCGGAGACGAAATGTGGAAGATCCGCTTCACGGCGCGGCGTCGATCCTGCCGTGAGCCCCGGCGCGCGGCGGTCCATCTGTACCTGCACGGCGTCAAGGTCGATTGCCTCTCCGGCGGGCAGCCCATCGAGCACCATTCCGATAGCGGGCCCATGGCTTTCGCCAAAGATGGACAGCTTCAATACGTTACCCCATGTCGACGACATTCGCAATGCCTCCAATTTTCATATAGTCCTCAAAGAAGGATGGATAGGATTTATTGATGCTCAGTGCGTCGCTGATGATCACATTGTCGTCAGCGCGCATCGCGGCAATGGAAAAGGCCATGACGATACGGTGGTCGTTGCAGCCATCGACGCAACCGCCATGTACCGGATGCCCGCCATGAATTGTGAGGCTGTCAGCCGTTTGTGTGACGGGAATGCCCAGCGCCTGCAGGCCGGCGGCCGTGCTCTGGAGCCGGTCACTCTCCTTAAGCCGCAGGCGCGCCGCGTTATAAATCCGCATATCACCCTTGCAATAGGCGCCCAAAACCGCAAGGATCGGAACCAGATCCGGAATCTGGCCCGCGTCGATATCCATCGCCTCGAGCGCAAAGCCCTTGCTGGTGAGCGTATCGCCCGACCAGCGTAAATGGGAGCCGCACTGGGAAAGGATCGCTTTGCAGGCGCGGTCTCCCTGCATAGACCGGCGGTTGAGACCACGCACGGTGACTTCGCCGCCCAGTGCGCCCGCCGTCAGGAAAAAGGCCGCGGCAGACCAATCGCCCTCCACCATCAAATTGTGCGCACGAAAGGCCTGTCCCCCCCGGATTTTCCAGCCACTCTGTATTTTTTCTACGTGTATGCTGAAGCTGCTGAGCATCTGGAGCGTCAGATCGACATAGCCGGCGGACTGCAGGGGGGATGTGAGGATGATCTCGCTGTCCTCCTCACACAATGGCAGGGCAAGCAGTAGGCCCGTGATGTACTGCGAGCTGATATCGCCCGGCAGATGGAAAGCACCGCCCCTGAGCTTGCCGCTGATGGTCAGGGGAAGGCTGTGCACGCCGTCTGTTTCGCAGGTAACCCCATGTTCACGCAAAAGCTGGAGCAGCGTATCAATCGGCCGCTCCGGCAGACGGCCGCTGCCGGTAAAGGTGCAGGTGAGCCCGCCTGCTGCTGCAATGGGCACGAGAAACCGCAGGGTAGAGCCTGACTCTCCACAATGGATTTCCGCATGCTCAGCCTGGAAGATATGCGTACCATCGATGATGACACCGCCGGGATGAGGGCGCACAGAAGCGCCCAGTGCATCCGCGGCGCGCAACGTGGCCAGGATATCGGCGGAAAGATCGATATAATCGACAACGCTTCTGCCGCGGCTGAGGGCGGCGCAAAGGATTGCGCGATGGGCCGAGCTCTTGGAGGGCGGGATGCGGATTTCTCCATGCGGCGTTGCCGGTGACAGGATGACCTTTTTCATGAGGAGCGGCTCCTTTCGGAAGTTCTTTCGGATATGCCGAAAAATGGACTAAGCATTCTTTTAGCCCATTATATAGGAGAAATGTTACAAAAATATAAAAAGGCAGTTGATTTTTCCGCGAAAACAGGAATTTTTTGTAAAAATTATTTATTTATTGATGCCGAAAAAAGATGGAAGCCGATTCATTTCGAGCGGCAAGATAAAGCTATCTCCAATTTGCCGCAGCAGGACGAAACGAATTGCGTCCCCTGCGCGCTTTTTATCACTGGCCGCCAGCTCCAGCAGCGTTTCGAGCGGCGCTTCACAGGAGACGGGAAGGCCGTATTTTTGCAGCAGGTTTTGGATGCGCCGGCTGGTACCTTCCTGTGTCAGCCCATTCTGTTCCCCTGCCGCACAGACCAGGAGCATCCCGACGCCGACAGCCTCCCCATGAGAAAAGCCTTCAAAATGGCCGTACTTTTCAATCGCATGGCCGAGCGTATGACCAAAATTCAGAAGCATCCGCCTGCCGCTTTCCCGTTCGTCCTCTTCGACGATACGGCGCTTGCTGTCGACGCAGGAGAAAATCATATCTCCCAGAAATGCTCTGGCATCCTCGCGTTCGAGCCGCTCAAACAGGGGAGCGTTGTCGATACAGCCGTATTTGATCGCCTCCGCCATGCCGTCCGCGAAAAAGCGGGGCGGCAGGGTGGAGAGAAGCGCCGGATCGATGAGAACAAGCCGAGGCTGCCAGAAGGCGCCGCACAGGTTTTTTCCCTGCGGCAGGTCAACCGCCGTTTTGCCGCCGACGGAAGAGTCGATCTGAGCCAGCAGGGAGGTTGGAATCTGAATATAATCGATCCCGCGCATATAGATGGAGGCGGCAAAGCCGGCCATATCGCCCGTCACGCCGCCGCCGAGCGCAACGACAAGGTCGCCGCGCGTAAAGGCGTTGTCTGCAAGGAAGGACAGCATGATGCCGATACTGCCTAAAACCTTGCTGCCCTCACCCGCGGGAAAGGTATGCGTGAATACCTGGAAGCCGGCCTCCGCGAGCGAGGCGGCAACGGCTTCGGCATAGAGCGGGCCGACATTGGAATCCGTGATCACAGCTGCCTTCTGTGCTTTGGAAACGCGGCGGATGAGCGCGCCACAGCTTTCCAAACAACCGCGTTCGATCAGAATCTCATAGGGCCTGCCCGTCTGAACATGCAGTGTTTTCATCATGAGAATGACCAACCTTTCCGCTGAGACTACAAGAGATTTGATCAGGACTCTGTGCCCAAGCGATTGACCTTGCGGCCCATGGATTCGGCCAGCTTAGTTACGTGGGCTGAGACCTCGTCGAACGCATCCGGAGTCAGGGACTGTGCGCCGTCGGAGAGCGCTTTTTCCGGATTATTGTGCACCTCGATGATCAGACCATCCGCACCCGCTGCAACGGCCGCAAGCGACAGCGGTTCCACTAGCCAGGGAATACCCGCCGCATGGCTCGGATCGACCACGACCGGAAGGTGGGAGAGCTTTTTGAAGACCGGAATGGCGGAGATGTCGAGCGTGTTGCGCGTGAAGCTTTCAAAGGTGCGGACGCCGCGCTCGCAGAGGATCACGTTTTCATTGCCGCTCGCCATGATGTATTCCGCGCTCATGAGCGTTTCTTCAATCGTGTTGGCCAGGCCGCGCTTTAATAGGATCGGCTTCTTACAGTGGCCGAGCTCCTTGAGCAGCTCGAAATTCTGCATATTGCGCGCACCGACCTGGATGATATCCACATCCTCGAAGAGCGGGAGATGGGAGGGGCTCATGATCTCCGTGATGATCGGCAGGCCGCTTTTGCGCTTGGCCTCGAGCAGAAGGTAGAGGCCCTCTGCCCGCAGGCCCTGAAACGCGTAAGGGGAGGTGCGGGGCTTGAAGGCGCCGCCGCGCAGGATGCTCGCGCCTGCCTTTTTGACCCGTTCGGAGATGACCTTCATCTGCTCGGAGGACTCCACGGAGCAGGGCCCTGCGATCAGGGTGAGGGAGCCGTCTCCGATCGTATTGGGGCCGACCTTGATGACCGTATTATCCGGGTGAAATTTCCGATTGGCCTTTTTATACGGCTCCTGGACACGCTTGACGCTTTCCACAATTGACTGCGCCTGGATATATTCGATGTCGATCTTCGCTGTATCGCCCAACAGGCCCAGTACGGTGGAATGCTCGCCGTACCACGCATTAACCGTTACGCCGTAGGTCTGATTGAGCTCATTGGAAAAGGTGCTGATCTGGTCCTTGGTGGTGCCCTGCTTCAATACGATGATCATAAATACATACCTCCATTTATAATCTGTGGAAAAACAAAAAAACGGAGCTCATCGTCATGAGCTCCGTCTATGTCCCTGTTTCATACCCCTCGTTGGACGGCGGGAAAGCTCACAACTCTAATTTTGGCACGGCAAAAAACTCCCTGCTAAAAAAGTAGCCGAGAGTGCTCATAAAGAAAAAGTTCCTTTTTGCGGTGCTGATGAGCATCCCAATTCCCTCCAAATGGTTTGAATCCAATATAATACTCTAAAAAGGTAATTGTCAACCCTTTTCCTTGATTTTGGCGAATGAGTGCATGCTTTTCCCGCCCCACGTGTCAATTTTGTGCAGGATTGCGCAGGCCGTATCACTGGCAGGCTGCTCCGAGCGAAGCGAAACCGTCAGATCCGCTGCCTGCTGGTACAGGCGCATCCGCTCTGCGTGCAGCGCTTCGAGCATGCCGGTTTCCCTGGCTTTTTGGAGGACTGGACGTGGTGTGGGATCCTGGTCGAGCCGGGCGCATAGGACGGGCAGAGCAACGTCAAGCAGAATGACGAGGCCGTTTTGCCGCAAAGCGGCGGCATTTTGGGGGAAGGTCAGAGCTCCCCCGCCTGTAGCGATTACCTGGCCGCCCCTTTGCGAGAGCTCCTGACAGGCCTGCGACTCCAGCATGCGAAAATAGGGCTCTCCATGACAGGAAAAAATTTTTTCGATGGAGAGGCCCGCCTTTTCTGCAATGTAATCGTCCATGTCGACAAAGAAAAGGCCGGTGCGTGTGGCGAGCTCGCGCCCCACCGTGCTTTTTCCACAGCCCATAAAACCGCACAGGACAAGATTTTGGACTTCTTTTTTCTGATTCACCGGAATACACGCTCCATTTCCCAGTTGGCCTCCTCTATCACGGGAGCAACCTGACCTGCAGTGAAGGGGAGACCGTTCCAGATTTCCTGCGCGGCGGCGGCCTGCCAGACGAGCATCGGCATCCCATAGGCGCATTTTGAGCCGTTCAAGCGCGCTGTACGCAGCAGCATCGTCTCACGCGGGTTGTAGATTGCATCGAAAACCGCTCTGCAGCGGCACACGGTTCGCTCATTCACCGGCATCGCCTCCGGATGCGGATACATGCCGGCGGGCGTTGCGTTGAGCAGAAGATCGAAATCGCCCTCGATGGCATCGTATGTGCACACGCTTACCGCCGCGCCCGGTATCTTTTGGCGGATCTCCTCCGCGAGCCCCCGCGCGCGTGGAAGCCCTGATGGCCTCGCGGCGATTGTGAGCGAGCAGCCCGCCGAAGCTGCTTCAAACGCCATCATATGCGCGGCCCCGCCCGCCCCGCAGAGCAGGACGGAACCAGAGAGCGAGACGCCCCCATCCTCCAGCGCGCGCAAAAAGCCGATATAATCCGTGTTATATCCGATGAGAGAATCGTTGCATTTCACGGTGTTCACCGCGCCGTAGAGCGCCGCGCGGTCATCCAGCCGGTCCAAAAAAGGCAGGATCGCGCTTTTGTGCGGGATGGTGAGATTGAAGCCATACAGCTTGCGCAATGCAGGCAGTGCCTGCGGGAGCTCCTGCGGTGGAAGCTCCTTTTTTTCATAAGCGGCGCTCACGCCATGTATGGCGAACAGTTTTTCATGGATAAAAGGGGACATGGTATGTCCAAGGGGATAGCCGAGCACGGCATAGCGGGAAATCGCCATCGTGAAAACTCCCTTCCAAACTTGTGTTAAAGGCGAAAAAAGACGAAATTTCCGTTTCCCTCACAGAAGTTTTTAAGCATCTGTAAATAAACGCAAAGTTTTCGCTCCTAGGGGTTGACAAAGGGGAAAAATCTTACTAATATCTCTTATAGTTAATCTTTCTGATAACAGCAGCAGTGCGGTAATGTTTTGCAAGTAGTGTAGCACATTCCGCGTTGTTTGTCTATTTGCGTGCGTAAACGTGATTACAAGTAGAGAAGGAGGGAAAATGAGAATGGTTTTTGAGAAGCTGAGAAAGATTATTTGTGAACAGCTGGAGCTGGACGAGGATAAGGTAACTTTGGAGACCAATCTGCTCGACGACCTTGGGGCGGACAGCCTGGACGTGGTCGATCTGATCATGTCGATTGAGGATGAATTTGAGATGGAAGTGCCTGACGAGGAGATCGAGAAGATGAAGACCGTCGCCGACGTTGTCAAATTCATTGAAGACAACCAGTAATTTTTTAAAGCCGGGCCGTTTCCGCGGCCCGGCTTTTTATTTTACTCAATCAGCCGCGGCTGCGCGCGGCGAGCTCATGCTCTAGAATCACCTGGAGATCATGCTTGACAAAGCTCTGGTTGCTTGCTCATCCGAAAAGCCTCCTTGCATGAATGGCTGCTATTTTACCGCCGGTGAAGCCATTTGTATTGTAAAAAACGACATCGGGGGCGGCGTTTTCTCAAAGCTGCTTTTTGCGGAAAGTCAAGATACTCCCTGCCAGCAGCATGATGCAAAGCGCGGCAGTGACCAGCAGGGCGGGGAAAATCTCCTGCGCGGCGCGGGCCCCTGAGATCAGCTCCAGATTGCAGCTTATGAGAAAGGTGGGGGAAAAACGCTTCACACCGGGGATCAGGCCGGCAAGATAGCACACAACAACCGCTCCTCCGGTAAGCAGGGCTCCCGCGTAAGCTTGCGAAAACAGGACGCCGCCAAAGGCAACGCAGGCAAGCAGAAATGCACCGAACAGCCACAGGGCGAATAGCGCCATTCCCAGCGATTTTGGCGATTGTTCCGGAAACAAAAACTGTGTGTATCCAAAGCATACTGCTGCGGAGAGGGCATAGCCAACCGACCAGCAGAGCAGCGAGGCCGCGTATTTCGACAGAATAAAGCCACGCCGTGAGAGCCCTTTGCTGAGCATGAGCATAGCCGTGCCGCTTTTCAACTCGTGCGGGATCGTACCGCTGAGCACCAGCACCAGGACGATCAGGCAGATCTGTGTCATGTTTTTAAAAAATTGCACGTAGGCGTCCAGAAAAGTAGCGTCCGGCAATTGAAGCGGTGCGCCCAGCCCCAGGTCAATCTGGGAAAATAGCTCCGGCGTGAGCTTTGCGAGCAAAGGGCTCGACATGCCGAAAAGCAGGAGTACGGCGCATAGGATCAGGAATTTATAGGTTTTCCAGAGCTCTTTGAGCTCCTTGCCGGTAAAAAGGATCGTCTGTTTCATGGATGAATCGCCTCCAGAAATACCTGCTCAAGATTAGGCTCCAGCAGCTCGTATTTTGCAATCGGGATATCATAGGCCAAAAGATAGCGGAGAATTTCACGCCCGGCGGTTTCCGGATTGCCGACAGTCAGGATCACGCCGCCATCCGCCACCTCCGCCTTCTGTACCTCCGGCAGTACGCCGAGCCCCTGCGCCAGTGCGGCAAGGCTGGCGGTCTCCTGTGGGACGACCAGCAGGCAGTCCGCCCGATATGAGCCGCGTACCTCTTCCAACGCACCCTCTAAAACAAGGCGTCCGCCATCCAGAATGCCGATCTGATCGCAGATGCGTTCCACGTCGGAAAGAATATGGGTGGAAAACAGGACGGTCGTATCCTTTGAGATGCTTTTTAAAATTTCCAGCACCTCACGCCGTCCGGATGGATCGAGCGCGCTGGTCGGCTCATCGCACAGCAGCAGGCGCGGCTTTCCGAGCAGCGCCTGCGCGATACCGAGGCGCTGCTTCATCCCGCGGGAAAACCCACGAATGCGGCGGTTCACACCGTCGAGGCCGACGAGTGCGAGCAGTTCGGCGGTTTGCGCCTCGATCTCCGGCCGGGTCAGGCTGCTTAATTGCCCGCACAGGCGCAGGTATTCCTTTGGCGTCATATAAGGGTAGAATTCCGGCACATCGGGCAGGTAGCCGACCGAGAGGCTTTTCGGGCTCGACCCGAATCGGACAGGTTTCCCGCATACCGTGATCGTTCCATCGTCCGGCCGGAGGAAGCCCGCGATCAGTTTCATCGTCGTGGTTTTCCCCGCGCCGTTTTTGCCGAGAAAGCCGTAGACGGAGTGCTCCTGCACCGTCATGGTGAGGCCGTCGAGCACTTTTTGGCCCCCAAAGCTTTTGGAAATACCCGTGAGGGTGAGGATGCTCATGCTTCCTTCTCCTTTCCGATGGTAAAATAGAGAATCGGCCCAATGATTCCCACAAAGAGGGAAACAATGATCCACAGTGCCCGGTTTCCGCAGCGGTACGTTTTATGTCGCAGGATATGGACGAGGGCCGCAATGGCAAGGCCCCATTCGATGAGCAGGATGGGAATCAAAAGGGGAAGATATTGTAAAATCTCTGTCATGGCGCTTCACTCCTCTCTGTTTTCAGTAGCAGCCTGGGTGAGCAGGCGGTGATATTGGCGCGTTTCCTCCGGCGTTTTGCCGTTGAGAATCACGACGCGGTCTTTTAACTGGATGGCGAGATAGGGCGGCTTGCCGTTATAGACGAAGAGCATGCTGTTCCCATAGCCGCTGAGGGAAAAGTGGCCGACGAGCAGGCTGCTGCTCCCCAAACCATTGGTGCGCGTGCCTGTGGGGATATTCTGGATTTCCTCAATCTCCTGAATCTCGTCGAGCGCAAAGGCGTCGCTGTAGAGTGGGGCGTTGATCGTGACAATTCCGTTTTCGATCACAGGCGGAAAGGTCGCGGTGTCAAAGGCAAGGAAGATCGCAAACATGCCGATGAGCATTGCCACGACCAGGGCGGTGGTGACCACGGCGATTACCTTTCCCTTCGGGTTGCCCAAATTGATGGTGAAGCCGATGCCGAAACGCTTTTCCACATTAATGCGCGGATCGTTTGGGTTGTTATAAAAGCCGTGCAGCCAATAGACGTCGTCATCTGCGAGCATGGGGCGGTCGGCAAGGGCAAGGTAGCGGTTCTGCGTGTCGCGCACGCTCTGGTAGGTGAAAAAGACGGCGCAGAGCACGACGATTAGGATGCTGATCATCAAGAGGAAGGAGGCGAGAGACGCCCCCGGATTCCTCGCGGGGATCAGAATCGCAGGCAGGCTCAGTGCCGCGCATACGTTGCCAATCATCACGCAGCAGATTGACCAGCGCCTGCGCCAGACACGGTTGCAGGCGAGATTTACCTCAGTGGATTCACAGAATACCTCTGTGGGGCGCGACAGATAGAGCCAATACATAAACAGCCCGATCGCAGGGAAAACGAATGCGAGCAGGGAGGACCACAGCGGAACCACGGTGTTTTTGCTCAGCCAGAGATACAGTGGCGCGGCGGATGCGATCAGGAAGGCGGGCAGGAACCAAAGGACGGAAACGGGCATTTTATCCTTCTCTCGGCTGACCTCCGTGTCGATATTGACGGTGCACACGCCGCCGACGAACCACTCGTTCTCCTGCTTGAGCGCATAGAGCTCCTGCATGCGCGCGGCGCAGAGCTTCGTATAGGCGGCGATACAGCCAATCATCCACACCGCGATGTAAAAGCTAAGCAGAGACATATAATTAGGAAGCCAGATCAGCGGCAGGGCCAGCAGCACGGCGATCCCCCACAGGAGCAGCAGTTGACTTTGATATTTTTTTACGATCGCCAGCACTGGTTCGTCTTTTTGATGAGCAAGTGGAAGCGTCACGCCGATGAGGATGTTTTTATTGGGCTTGGTTTCCATAAAAGCGGAAACTGCCAGCAACCCGGCGAAAATCAGGCAGATCAAAAAACCGATCATAAACCTCACAACCTTTCTACACGGAAGAAACCTCTATCAGACACCCTGAGCGGTGGGGTGCAGCCCGCTCATCTGATCAAAAATTTGCCCGCACAGTGTCAGGAAATCCTGCTTCTCCATCCCCTTGAGGCCGGATTCTGCGATCAGGAGCGCAAGCTCCCCTTCCAGCTTCTCCTGGAATTCCCCGTCAAGCCGGACGGAAGGGCTCACCCTCGCGCCATGACGGCGGTCAATTTCGATATATCCTTCATTTTTAAGTGCGGTATAGGCCTTGTTGACCGTCATCGTATTGACACCGACGTCCTGTGCAAGCTGGCGGATGGTGGGAAGCCCTTCCCCCAATTTGAGCTCTCCGCGGCCGATGCCGAGCACGATTTGGTTGCGCAGCTGGACGTAGATGGGGGTTTCGCTCGCCATATCGAGCTTCAGGATCATAATGTTTCACCTCTTTTGTATTGTTTGTATTGTTTATATTGCTTAGTATAATACAAACGATACAGACTGTCAATAAAGAACGCCCTGGCTTTGTATTAAAAAAACTTGAAAAATCCGCTGGGGATTACTATAATAAAATGCACGAGTATCTGTAAATCAATCCCCGGAAAGGCGGTTTTTTGAGATGGCAGAGCAAAAGAAAATGGTGGAGGAAATCACCTCCATGGAGGAGGATTTCGCCAAGTGGTACACGGACGTGGTCAAAAAGGCGGAGCTTGCCTCCTACTCCTGCGTGCGCGGCTGCATGGTGGTGCGCCCTTACGGCACGGCGCTGTGGGAGAATATCCGCGATAACCTCGACGGGCGCTTCAAAGCGCTGGGGCACGAGAATGTGATGATGCCCCTGTTTATCCCGGAAAGCCTGCTGCAGAAGGAGAAGGATCATGTCGAGGGCTTTGCGCCGGAGGTGGCGTGGGTAACTTACGGCGGCACGGAAAAGCTGCCCGAACGGCTCTGTGTGCGGCCGACGAGCGAAACGCTCTTCTGCGACCACTATGCGCAGGTGATCCACTCCTACCGCGACCTGCCCAAGCTTTATAACCAGTGGTGCTCCGTAGTGCGCTGGGAGAAGACGACACGCCCGTTTCTACGCACGATGGAATTCTTCTGGCAGGAGGGCCATACGATGCATGAGACCGCAGAAGAGGCCGTGGAAGAGACGGAGCGCATGCTCAACGTCTATGCGGATTTCTGCGAGCACGACCTTGCTATCCCCGTCGTCAAGGGCAGGAAGACGGATAAGGAAAAATTCGCCGGCGCGCAGGCAACCTATACGATCGAAGCGCTTATGCACGACGGAAAGGCACTCCAGAGCGGCACGAGCCACTATTTCGGCGACGGATTCGCCCGCGCGTTCGGGATCCAGTTCACCGGCCGGGACAATACCCTCCAGTATCCACATCAGACCTCCTGGGGCATGTCCAGCCGTATCATCGGCGCAATCATCATGACGCACGGCGATAACAACGGCCTTGTTTTGCCGCCCGCCGTCGCGCCCATCCAGGTTGTCATCCTGCCGATCGCGATGCATAAGGAGGGCGTGCTCGACAAGGCGATGGAGCTGAAAAACCGCCTTGCAAAGACTTTCCGCGTCAAGGTGGACGACAGTGACAACTCCGCGGGCTGGAAATTCGCGGAGTATGAGATGAAAGGTGTTCCGCTGCGGCTGGAGATCGGCCCAAAGGATATCGCCAACAACCAGTGCGTCCTGGTGCGGCGCGACAACCGCGAAAAGACCTTTGTCTCCCTCGATCATCTGGAGCAGGCCATCGAGGAGCAGCTTGAGGCCGTGCGCAAGGGGATTTATGAGAAAGCGCTCACCCGCCGGGAGGAAATGACCTACAGCGCAAAAACGCTCGAAGAGCTTATCGACATTGCGGAGCACAAGCCCGGCTTCATCAGGGCCATGTGGTGCGGCGACCTTGCCTGTGAGGAACAGCTCAAGGAGAAGGCGGGCGTTACCTCCCGCTGCATTCCGTTTGCGCAGGAGCAGATTGCGGACACTTGCGTCTGCTGCGGAAAGCCCGCGAGGCAGATGCTCTACTGGGGCAAGGCGTATTGACAGAGTTCAGACCTCAGACATCAGCTATCAGATATTCCAACGCCCACGGAATTGATACCGTGGGCGTTAGAGTATGAGGCGCGCGCCGCTCTCCATCCCGGTGGAGCTGCGGGAGCAGAGCCTGCTATACGCATCAACAGAAATCTAAAAAACGCTTTCACCGCCTCTCGTCCTTTCGCATAGGATGGGAGAGCGGGGAAAGCGTTTTTTATATATTCGGGCAATGCCGTTGAAAAATTTCTCCGCATCAAACAGGGGGTGGATGGCTTGAACAGTCTGCTCTATCCGGCGCTGGAGGCGCTTCTGCTGGTCGTGGCCCTTTCGCTGGATGCCTTTATTGCGAGCTTTGCCTATGGCGCGCAGCGGATTAAAATTCCCTTTTCCTCTGTGATAATCATCAGTATAATCTGCACGGCAATGCTCGGCGTTTCTCTGCTATTAGGAGCGTTGCTGCGGCCGCATCTTCCGCAAATGGCGACAAAGGTGCTTTGCTTTGCGATCCTTTTCCTTTTGGGAGTTACAAAGCTTTGTGACAGCGCGATCAAGACATTGATCCGCCGTCATAAAAAGATACATAAAAGCTTTCCTTTTCGCTCTTTCGCCTGAAATTTATCTTAGACGTTTATGCAGACCCGGAAAAAGCAGACCGGGATGGCTCGCGGGTGCTCTCGCCCGCGGAAGCGGCGTCTCTGGCGGTTGCGCTCTCCCTCGATGGGTTGGCGGTCGGCTTTGGCGCGGCGTTGATGAAAGTGAATTTCTTTTTGGTTATGGTGCTTTCCCTCGTCATTGGAATGCTGGCGGTCCGGCTGGGCGGAAGGATCGGCAACAAGGCGGCGCAAAAGCTACCCTTTGACCTGTCGTGGATCAGTGGGGCGCTGCTGATCATGCTGGCGGTTCTGAAGCTGTAGCCATTTTGAGAGCGGCAGGATTTGTTCTGTGATGACCGCATATCCCTGCGCCGTGGGATGCAGGACGTAGTGGGAATGTCACCCTGAAATGAAACCGCTTCAATCACAATCGGAAGCGTCCTGTGAAACCGGGGGAATCATAGGTGAAAATTGCCGCCTTTCTTGAAAGAGAGGCGGCATTGCCTGTGGTATATTGTTTTATTAAAATGCACCAGAACAATAATTCCTCCGTTATGCGCGCTCAGGCCGCGCAGGCCCTTCCTTTTCCGCTCGGCCGGAAAAGGAAGCAAAAGGGGCCGTTCTGCACGGCACGTCGGCAGCGGCAAGATTGAGCCACGACCGGACCCGTTCGGCGAACCTTCCCAAACTCGACGATTCACATCGTCTCAAACACATGGGAAGGTTCGTTTTTGCCCCTGCCGTGCGCGGCAGGGGCAAAAATCCCCTCACGAGCCACGCAGTGAGCAAAGTGCTATGCTGCCTCGGCCTTCCGTCAGCGGTTACGCTGACAAAGGCAGGGTGTGAGAAGTGTTTAGTGGTCATATTTGATCGACTGCGCAACAGACCACTGTGAGAAAATTACGGTTTCACTTACATAAATTGCAGCGTGAAAAGCTCTCTGGAGGCCAAGGCAGTGCTCAGCGGCGCCGGTTACGAAAACGATCAGAAACCATGTTTTTTTGTGCTTTTTTCTTCTCTTAGACTTGATCGACAAGCAATACCGCCTCTCTTTCAAAGAGAGGCGGCATTGCGAAAACCGTTTTTATTTATATTTCGGTCTGGCCTGATAGGAAGTATGTAGCACCTCATGCGCAAGGTGGCTGCCCGGCTCGCCGAAGAATTCGGTGTAGACCGTTTTGATCGCATCACTCTCATGCGATTTGCGCACGGGAAGCTTGCGGTCCGCATCGTACAGCGCAGCCGCACGGCGGTTCTTCAGGTCGACGAAATTACGCACCACCGCGTGCTGGATCGGCTGGCCGCCGCCGTTGATGCAGCCGCCGGGGCAGCCCATGATTTCAACGAACTGATAGGGGGAAGTGCCGGCCTTGATCTGCTCCATGAGGGTGTGGGCGTTGGCCGTGCCGCTGGCAACGGCAACCTTCAGTTTCATGCCCGCCACCTCATATTCCGCTTCCTTCACGCCGTCCATGCCGCGCACATCGGTAAAATCGACATTGTCAAGGGGTTTGCCTGTGAGTGTTTCAACGGCCGTGCGAAGAGCCGCTTCCATTACGCCGCCCGTCGTGCCGAAGATGACGGCCGCGCCGGTGCCCTCGCCGAGCGGATTGTCGAATTCCTCATCCGGCAGGTGCTTGAAGTAGATACCTGCGCTCTCGATCATGCGCGCAAGCTCGCGGGTGGTCAGCGCGATATCTACATCCGGATAGCCGGAAGCGGCCTGATCATCGCGCTTGGTCTCGAATTTTTTCGCCGTGCAGGGCATGATGCCAACCACGACGATCTTCTCCGGATCAAGGCCCATCTTCTTGGCATACCAGGTTTTGATCGTCGCGCCGAACATCTGCTGCGGCGATTTGCAGGTGGAGAGATGTGGGATCTGATCCGGATAGTAATGCTCGCAGTATTTGACCCAGCCGGGGGAGCAGGAGGTGATCATCGGCAGCACGCCGCCGTTTTGCACGCGCTCGATAAACTCGTGCGCTTCCTCCATAATCGTCAGGTCCGCGGCAAAATCAGTATCGAATACCTTATCGAAGCCGAGGCGCCTGAGCGCCGCCACCATCTTGCCCTGCACGTTGGTGCCGATGCTCATGCCGAAGCACTCGCCGAGGGTGGCGCGGATGGAGGGGGCCGTCTGGACGATCACATATTTCTCCGGATCGTTGATGGCGGCGAGCGCCTTGTCGGTATCGTCCTTTTCCACCAGAGCGCCGGTCGGGCAATTGACGATGCACTGCCCGCAGGAGATGCAGGAGACGTCCGCCAGGTCCTTATCGAATGCGGAGCTGATATGCGTATCGAAGCCGCGGGCGTTCGCGCCGATCACGGAGATCTTCTGCATATCGCAGGCAGCGACGCAGCGGCGGCAGAGGATACACTTGTTGTTATCGCGGATCATATGCGCGGCGGAGTCGTCAAACTCATAGTGCGGATTTGCGCCCTCATAGCGCGTTTCGTTATCCACGCCGAACTCCTTGCAGAGCTGCTGGAGCTCGCAGTTGCCGCTGCGCACGCAGGAGAGGCACTTGCGGTCGTGCGTGGAGAGAATCAGTTCGAGGGTGATCTTGCGGGAAGAACGCACCTTCTCCGTATTCGTGAAGACCTCCATGCCTTCGTTAACCGGATAGACGCAGGCGGTGACAAGGCTTCTCGCGCCCTTGACCTCCACCATGCAGATACGGCACGCGCCGATTTCATTGATATCCTTGAGGTAACACAGCGTCGGGATCTCGATCCCGGCATAGCGCGCCGCTTCGAGGATAGAAATGCCGTTGGGCACACTCAAGGGCATGCCGTTGATTTTGATATTGACCATTTCCATTGACAGGCACACTCCTTTCGTTATTTCTTCTTGATGGCCTGCATCTTCTTGCACTTTTCAACGCAGGCGCCGCACTTGATGCACTTGCTGGTGTCGATGGTGTGCGGCTTGCGAATTTCGCCGGAGATCGCGCCCACCGGGCAGGTGCGCGCGCACAGGCCGCAGCCGATGCACTTGTCCGCGTCTATGTAGTAGTTGAGCAATGCCTTGCAGACGCCGGCGGGGCACTTCTTATCGACCACGTGCGCGATGTATTCATCGCGGAAGAATTTCAGTGTTGCAAGCACGGGGTTCGGAGCCGTCTGGCCCAGGCCGCACAGGGAATTCTGCTTGATATAGTAGGCGAGCTCTTCGAGCTTGTCGATATCCTCAAGCGTACCCTTGCCGGAGGTGATCTTCTCAAGGAGCTCCATCATGCGCTTGGTGCCGATCCGGCAGGGGGAACACTTGCCGCAGGATTCGTCGACCGTAAATTCCAGGAAGAATTTCGCGATGTCGACCATGCAGTTATCTTCATCCATGACGATCAGCCCGCCGGAGCCCATCATGCAGCCGATGGCGGTGAGGTTGTCATAGTCGATCTCCGTATCCATCAGGGAAGCGGGGATGCAGCCGCCGGAAGGGCCGCCGGTCTGCGCAGCCTTAAACTTCTTTCCGTTGGGGATGCCGCCGCCGATCTCCTCGACGATCTCGCGCAGTGTGGTGCCCATTGGGATTTCCACAAGGCCGGTGTTTTTGATCTTGCCGCCCAGGGCAAAGACCTTGGTGCCCTTGGAGCGCTCAGTGCCCATGGAGGCGAACCAATCCGCGCCCTTCAAAATGATCTGCGGGACGTTGGCAAAGGTTTCCACGTTATTCTCCGTTGTGGGCTTGCCAAACAGGCCTTTGACCGCCGGGTAAGGTGGACGCGGGCGGGGCTCGCCGCGGTTGCCCTCGATGGAGGTCATCAGCGCGGTTTCCTCACCGCAGACGAACGCGCCTGCGCCAAGGCGGATGTGAAGGTCAAAATCGAAGCCGGAATCGAAGATGTTTTTGCCCAGCAGGCCGTATTCCTTGGCCTGTTGGATGGCGATTTCCAGGCGGTTGACCGCAATCGGGTACTCCGCGCGCACATAAATATAGCCTTCCGTCGCGCCGACAGCATAGCCGCAGATTGCCATAGCTTCCACGATACAGTGCGGATCGCCTTCCAGCACGGAGCGATCCATAAATGCGCCGGGGTCGCCCTCGTCCGCGTTGCAGACGACATATTTCTGATCCGCCTTGTTCATGGCGGCCAGCTCCCACTTGCGGCCGGTCGGGAAACCGCCGCCGCCGCGGCCGCGCAGCCCGGAATCCTTGATCACTTGGATCACCTGCTCCGGCGTGTATTCTGTCAGGCACTTTGCAAGCGCCTGATAGCCGTCGTAGGCGATATATTCGTCGATGTTTTCCGGATCGATCACGCCGCAGTTGCGCAGCGCAACGCGCCTTTGCTTTTTATAAAAATCAGTCGATTCAATGCTCTTTACAACATCCTGATGGACGGTATCATCATACAGCAGGCGCTTGACGATACGGCCCTTGAGCAGGTGCTCTTCCACAATTTCGGGAACATCCTCCACCTTGACCTCACTGTAGAAGCACCCCTCCGGATAGACGATCATAATCGGGCCAAGTGCGCACAGGCCGTGGCAGCCGGTCTGGACGACCTTGATCTCGTCGGCAAGGCCCTTCTCCGCGATCTGCGCTTCCAGCGCCTCAATGATCGCGGGCGCGTTTGCGGAGGTACAGCCGGTACCGCCGCAAACCAGTACATGGGAACGATACATTGCTTTTCCTCCTTACTTATTTGGCGATTGCGCCAACGGTATATTCTGTGACGACGTTGCCGTTCACCAAATGGTCCGTCACAACGCGGGCGGCTTTTTCTGCCGTCATCTTGACATAGGTGACCTTCTCCTTGCCCGGCTCCAGAATCTCGACGATCGGCTCATACTGACACATGCCGATGCAGCCGGTCTGAGCCACGGTAACGTTTTGCAGGTGGCGCTTCTCCACCTCGTCCATAAACGCGTTGAGGACCGGGCGCGCGCCCGCGGCAATGCCGCAGGTGGCCATGCCGACTACGACGCGGGTGACGTCGCTCTGATCCTCACGGACGGTCATCTTTTCCTTTGTCCTTTCCTTTATTGCCATCAATTCTTCGAGTGTTTTCATTGAGTAACACCTCCACATATCATTTGGGTCTGTTCGGTGAGATAATCCTGGATCCAAGCGCGTACCTCAGGCGTGTCGAGCGGTACCCCTTCGAGGATTTTGCGCAGCTCGCGCGTATCGATGGTGAATTCCTTCCCGTCCTTTTGCCGGCGATAGCAGAAATTGCGGTCCGTATTCATACAGATGAGCATGGTAACGGTGGAGCAGATATCCCCCAGAGGGATAAAATCCACATGGTCTGTATGAAACAGCGCCGTGACGGTCGTCCCCTTGCCGGACTCGGAGGTGATCTCGAAGCCTCCGCCCGTCATTTCCGCCGCCATGCGAAACAGTGGGATGCCCATGCCGACCTTGCGGGTCGTGCGAGTGGTATAGAAGGGGTCAGAGACACTTTTGAGCTTTTCCGGCGTCATGCCGCAGCCATCGTCTGCAATCCGGATGGTCAGAAGCTTTTCTGCCGTATTCTCATCAATTTCGATTTCAATGAGCGTTGCGCCGGCTGCAATGGAATTCTGCGCAATATCCAGCACGTTAAGTGAAAGTTCACGCATCCGCTTAATCCATATATTTCTGCAGGATGCCTGGAATTTCATCGGCGGTGAGCTTGCCGTAGACATCGTCATTGATCATCATGACGGGGGCAAGGCCGCAAGCGCCGATGCAGCGGCAGGCGGTCACAGAGAAGCGGCCGTCTTCCGTGCACTCCTCAGGGCCGCAGTTGAGGATTTCGCACACCTTGTCGAGCACTTCCTGCGCGCCCTTTACATAGCAAGCGGTACCCAGGCAAACGGAAATGTGGTAGGTGCCCTTCGGGGAGAGCGCAAACTGCGCATAAAAGGTGGACACGCCATACACCTTTTCGAGCGGCAGGCCCATGCCGTCTGCGATCATAACCTGCACCTCAAAGGGCAGGTAGCCGTAGATCTGCTGCGCCTGCTGCATGACATGCATGAGCATGCTTTTGTCATGCTTGTTTTCCTCAATCACGGCCTTGAGCTGCGCTTCCTGCTCAGCGGTGCCGCGAAAGGGGATACTGCTGACTTTTTTGAGCATTGACTGATTCCTCCTTACGGATATGTGACTGTACCTGTGAATGCGGCCTGTGCCGACCCGAACGGTGCGCCGTGCAATCTGGCTGCGCCCAATCGCCGCACTCCTCTGCGTCAGATGCGTTAAATTTTTAACAAATATGCGCATCCATACCGATAAATTATAGCAGAAATAGAATAGAAAATCTACGGTGTTAGCAGAAGGTAACAAAAAATGTTGGAAATACAATAAAAAAGAGAAAAAGATAACGGAAAACGGGAAGCACCCAGAAGATGCAATGTGATTTGCTGCTGGCAAGCCGTTCATCTGGCTCTAAAAATTGGCACAGTGGGCCTCTTTGGTGAGGCAGCGAACAGAGCGTTTTACTTTGTTCCTTGTTACGCTTTGGAAACCAGTATCCTGCCTATCACCATTTTTGTGCGGGGCATTCTCAGCCTCTTTTCTCCTGCGTACTGCCGTTATGCAGGTTAAATGGTAAAAGTCAACTGAAAAAAGCATTTGTGAGCCGGTAATGACGGCTCGCAAATGCTTTTTTTGCAAGGGCGCGGTAGCTTATTTTATCTGTGCACGCGCCTGGCGGATATTTTCGACGAAGCGGCGGCCGGTTTCCGTGATCTTTTGATAATCGCCTGTCTTCGCGCCGGCGGTCAGCGAGCTTCCCGCACCGACGGCGACCGCGCCCGCCTTGATCCAGTCCGCGACATTATCAACGTCCACGCCGCCCGTAGGCATCATCTTCGCATAGGGGATTGGGCCGCGGATCGCCTTGATGATCTTCGGGCCGAACACGTCGCCGGGGAAGACCTTCAGGATATCGGCGCCCGCTTCCATTGCCGTGACCGCTTCACGTACGGTCATCACGCCAGGCATGATGGGTATGCGGTAGTGATTGCAGAGCTTGACCGTTTCCGCGTCAAAATAGGGGGAGACGACATACTGCGCGCCGTTTAGGATGGCAATGCGGGCAGTCGCCGCATCCATCACGGTGCCCGCGCCAAGGATGATGCCGCCGTCCGCATAGCGCTTGGCAAGGTCGGCGATCACTTTATCAGCCTGCGGGACGGTGAAGGTCAGCTCGATTGCCGCCACACCGCCCTCCATGCAGGCGTCCGCAATGCGGATGGCCTGGTCGCTCGTCTCCGCCCGGACGACGGCGACGATGCCTGCCTCCTGGATGCGGGTCAATACGGTTTCTTTATCCATCTCTAATCAGTCCTTTCTTTCATTAATATAAAAAGCGGGTTATCTCTGAACCCTTGCGCCTGCGCCTTTCATGACGTTTTGAACCTCTTTGAGGCTCGCCATGGAGGTGTCGCCCGGTGTCGTCATAGCAAGTGCGCCGTGCGCAACGCCAAAATTGACCGCCTGCTGCGCATCGCCCGTGGTCATCAGCCCATAGATCAGGCCGGATGCGAAGCTGTCGCCGCCTCCGACGCGGTCATAGATTTCAAGCCCCGGCAGGTCGAGCCCGCGGTAGAGCTGCTGATCTGCCCAGCAAATGGCGCTCCAGTCGTTCACCGTAGCGGTCTTGACGGCGCGCAGGGTGGTGGCTACCACCTTGAAATTCGGATAGACCTTGATCGCCTCCTCAATCATTTTACCATAGCCCTCGATGCTCAGGGCTTTCAGGTTAGCATCATTGCCTGGCACCTCAAAGCCGAGGCAGGCGGTAAAATCCTCCTCGTTGCCGATCATCACGTCGACATATTTTGCAAGCTCACGGTTGACCTCCTGCGCTTTTTTCTGCCCGCCGATATCCTTCCAGAGGGAAGGGCGGTAGTTTAAGTCGTAGGAGACGATTGTGCCCCACTTTTTGGCTGCTTTCACGGCCTCCAGCACGACCTGCGCCGTGGTTTCAGAAAGAGCTGCAAAAATACCGCCCGTGTGCAGCCAGCGCGCGCCGAGGCGGCCGAAGACGAAATCCCAGTCGATATCGCCGGGCCTGAGCTGCGAAGCTGCGGTATGCCCGCGATCCGATACGCCAACCGCGCCGCGAATGCCGAAGCCGCGCTCTGTGAAATTCAGGCCGTTGCGCACATTGCGGCCGATGCCGTCGTAGGCTTTCCATTCGATCAGGGAAGGATCCACCCCGCCCTGTAAAATGAGATCCTCTATGAGACGGCCCACTTCATTGTCGGCAAGAGCGGTCACCACCGCCGTATGCAGGCCGAAGCAGCGCCGCAGCCCACGGGCGACATTATATTCGCCGCCGCCCTCCCAGACGCGGAAGGAGCGCGCGGTCTTGATGCGCCCGTCGCCAGGGTCGAGGCGGAGCATGACTTCTCCGAGCGAAATTTCATCAAACAGGCAATCCTGCTTAGCACGAAGATTCAAATCCATTGTCAACCATCCTTTGCCGAAAAAAATGTTTGTGTTTATACGCCGGAATAGGCCGAGAAGCCCCCGTCGACGGGGACGATGATACCGGTGACGAAGCCCGCGTATTCCTCGTCGCAGAGATAGAGCAGCGTGCCCGTCAAATCGTTTGGTACGCCGAAGCGCCTGAGCGGTGTGTGGGAGAGGATTTTCTCGCTGCGGGGGGTGAGGGAGCCGTCCTCATTGTAAAGCAGCGTTTTATTCTGGTTGGTGGAAAAAAAGCCGGGCGCGATGGCGTTGACACGGATGCCCACGTCCGCAAAATGCACGGCCATGAACTGCGTAAAATTCGATACCGCCGCCTTTGCCGCCGAATAGGCCGGGATTTTGGTCAGGGGCCGGTAGGCATTCATGGAGGAGACGTTGACAATGCATGCATTCTCCTTGCCGACCATGTCCTTTGCAAAGGCCTGTGTCGTCAAGAGTGTGCCGAGGAAATTGAGGTTGAAGACAAATTCGATACCCTTCGGATCGAGATCGAAAAAGGTTTTGACTCCTTCCACCTTTTGCTGCAAATCCTCCGGCTCCAGCGTCTCCTTCGTCGTCGTGCCGAGCGGGGAGTTGCCACCCGCGCCGTTTAAGAGAATATCGCAGGCACCGAAGGCCTCGTTGACCGTCCGGCGCGCCTGATCGAGGCTCTCCGCGCTGAGCACATCGCACGCGATGCCAATGGATTCGCCGCCCGCCGCTGTGATCTCGTCGGCGACAGTCTGCGCCGAATCTTTGCGGATATCGAGCACCGCAACCTTTACGCCGGACGCGGCCAGATCCTTTGCAAAGCCGCTGCACAATACTCCGCCACCGCCGGTGACAACCGCCACGCGGCCTTTTAAATTTTCGTGTTTGATCATGAGATTCATCCTTCCTGATTGGTTTGATGGTGCCCTATCTGCTTTTGGCAACAGCCTCCCAAAGGCCGTTTAAATACGCCGCGCCCAGCGCACGGTCATAGAGGCCGTAGCCTGGGCGGGCGACTTCATTCCAGAGCATACGCCCGTGGTCGGGTCGGATATAGCCGTCGAAGCCCACATCCTGCAGAGCTTTGACGATTTCATACAGATCGAGTGATCCGTCCGCTGAAAGATGGGAGGTTTCATGGAATCGCCTGCCCTCGACCTTTACATTGCGCAGGTGCGCAAAATAGATGCGGTCCCCTACCTCGCGGATCATGGCGGGCAGGTCGTTGTCTTTACTTGCGCCGAGCGAGCCTGTGCAGAAGGTCAGTCCGTTACAGGGGCTGTCGACGAGCTTTAAAAAGCGGCGCAGCGCCTTGATATCCGTGATGATGCGCGGCAGGCCGAAGATGCCCCATGGCGGATCGTCAGGGTGGATCGCCATTTTGACGCCGCAGTCCTCACAGACGGGGATGATTTCCTCCAGAAAATGCTGGAGATTACGCCACAGGTCCTCGTCAGTGACGCCCTTGTATTTCTGAAACAGCTCTTTGATTTCCCCCATGCGCTCCGTTTCCCAGCCGGGCATGGCGTAGCCGTTGGAATTCTCGTCAATTTCGCGGAACATATCCTCCGGACTTTTGCCCTCGATCTGCGCGCCGTCGTAGGACAGGCAGGTTGCGCCGTCCGTAAGACGCATGGCGAGATCGGTGCGCGTCCAGTCGAAGATGGGCATGAAGTTATAGCAGATGACCTTCACTCCGGCCTTTGCCAGGTTTCGGATGGAGGTTTTGTAGGCTTCGATATACTGCTCGGCGGAAGGCGCGCCCAATTTGATATCCTCATGGACATTGACGCTCTCAATGCATTCCATCGTGAGCCCCGCGGCCTCGATCTCCGCTTTCATCTTCAAAATGCGGTCGAGCGGCCAGGGCTCTCCCGCTGGCAGGTCGTGCAGGGCGGGAACCACACCCGTGACGCCTGGTACCTGCCGGATCTGCTGGAGGGTGACGGTGTCCTTATCCGCGCCGAACCAGCGCATTGTCATTTGCATGCAATCACCTTTTTCTTTCATCTTTACAAAATGGCCTCATCCAGATGGATGGCTTCATAATCGAGCCCGTTTTGCGCATACAGCGAAAAGAGCAGCCTGCTTGCTCCGGTCCCTTCCCATACGCCGATGGGAAACGGCTTTCCGCCCGGCGCAAGGGCGCGGTAAAAGGCGTCGATCAGCCCCGCGTGGCTTGATCCCCAATAGGCTTTACCCGGCGCTTTCTCCTCGCCCCTGCATAAGAGCTCAATTTGATTGCCGGAAAGGCGATAGAGCCTTGCGCCTTCCAGGCGGAGCACCTCCCGTTCGCAGGCGAGCTCCAGCAGGACGGGCGCATCGTCCGCATAGGCCGTTGTGGCGTAAAAGACGCCGGTAATGCCGCTTTGATACCGTAACAGGGCGCAGGCAGTATCCTCCACCTCTATGATGCCCTGCAAATGGTCATTTACAATATGACCCTGAATTGCCGCGATCTCTCCGTCGAGATATCGCATTAAGTCGAGCGTGTGAATGGCCTGATTGGTCAAAACGCCGCCGCCTTCTTTTGCTAGCGTACCGCGCCAGCCGCTCTGCGTGTAATACGCTTCCTTTCGGCTCCAGGTGACAAAGGCGCGTATGGCCATGAGTTTACCGCCCACGCCGGAGAGCAGCCGCTCCTTCGCCGCGGTTACGCAGGGATGAGGGTGGTCGTAGTGCGGCGTAGCGATGATGACCGCGTCGCATAGCCTGCTCTCATAAGGATTGATCTGCTATGCATCCAGGCTGTCGAGCAGCCGGTGCATCGCCTGTGCGGCCGCGTCAAATGCCGCGCGGTTGGTCGGATAGGTATACTGCTCCATCTTCTGCGCCGTCTCATGATCCTTTTCCAGCGCATCAAGCCCATCGAAGACTTTCAGGTGTGGTTCCAGGGAGAGAAAACGTTTGCCCTCCATCTTTTTGAAACGGCGCAGGATTTCTTTGACATGACCGTCTCCTGCGCCCGCCGGAACCACGCTGCCATCCGCCATTTTGGCGTCCTTAATGTGCATATAGAGGATATAGGGCTCGAGCATGTCATAGGCCTCCAGCGGCTGAATGCCGCACTGGATGAAGTTTGCCGGATCGAACACCCCGGCAAGCCGCCCCTCAAAATGCCGGTAAAGGTCAAGGCAGCGTTCCGCCGTGTCGCCATAGATTTCCTTTTCGTTTTCATGACAACACAGCACATGATGTTCAAGCGCGTAATCCGCCATCCGGTCGACACGGGAGAAGACCTCGTCCCGGTAGGCTTCGTAGCTTTGGCCCTCTTCAAAATAAAAGCTGAATATGCGGATCAGGCGGCAGCCGAGGATTTTAGCAACCTCAATCGTATTTTGAAACGCCTCAAAGTGCGGCTCAAAATCATCCGCAATATTGATCTTGCCGTAAGGCGAGCCGATTGCGGAGACCTGAATGCCCTCAGAATCGAGCTTTGCCTTGAGCACCCAGGCGTCGTCTGTAGATAGGGTGGAACTATTGCCCTGAGGAAGCCCACGGAGCTCCATATGTGTGATTCCGTTTGCATGGCACGCACTGATCTGCTCGTCCAGATCGATGCCCGCCTCGTCCGAAAAGGCGGAGAGAATAAATTCTGCCACTGTTCATCAACTCCTGTTGCCACGTTTTTTCGACCCGCGGCCATTATTTTTCACGCTTCATTTTACCACCTTTTTGAAGGAGAAAAAACGGGTATTTTCAATTTTTTCTTTTTTAAAACGGCTTTTCTGCAGAATACGTCTGTTGTGCCCTCTTCCAGAGGATGTTATAATGGGTCAACGGAAAGAATTAGGCAATCCCTGGGAACGCTTTGGACCTTTGTGTGAAAAGAAAGGAAGGGTTACGGCTTTGCAAATTGCAATCTGTGATGACGAACCCGCCATGCTGGAATACTTGGATGCACTCGTAAACCAGTGGGGGGAGAGCAGAGGGGAGCTGGTAAACGCACAGTGCTTTCCCAGCGCGCAGGCGCTGTGGTTCGCGTGGGAAGAAAGCCCCCGCTTCGACGTGCTGCTGCTCGATATTCAGATGCAGGGGCTCAACGGCGTGTCTCTAGCACATAAAATCCGTGAAAAGGACAGCAGGAGCGTCATTATTTTCATCACGGGCACGGCGGAATTCGCCGCCGAGGGGTATGATGTATCCGCCCTGCATTATCTGTTAAAGCCTGTGGATGAGGAAAAGCTCTTTTTCTGCCTCGACAGGGCGGTTGTCCAGCTACGCCGCGCGCCCAAGCAGCTTTTGCTGCCCGTCGCGGGCGTGCAGACGCGCTTTTCAGCGGAGGATATTTTTTATGCGGAGGCCTTTGCGCATACGGTATGCATCCATACCGGCGAGGGGCAAGCGAAGGTGCAGATCAGCATCAGCGCATTGGAGCAGGCGCTGGCTAACGAGCCGTTCATCCGCTGCCACCGCTCGTATCTCGTCAATCTGCGGCATATCCGCCGGATTGATAAGACGGAGCTAACGATGGATGACGGGGCGCAGCTCCCGGTCAGCAGGCGGCTGTATGCGGCGGTGAATGATGCGTTTATCCGCTTTTTTAAAGGGGAAGAATCATGAAAACATGGATTTTGATTACGGCGGCTGTTCTGGCTGCTCTGCTTGTGACAGGTATGGTTTTTCTGATCCGCCATCTCATCGGCCGCAGCGCGGACAAACGAATTGCCGCCTATCAAAACGAGTTGATGGAGCAGCATTATCACGAGGTGGAGAATATGTACCGCCAGATGCGCGGCTGGCGGCACGATTACCACAACCATATCCAGTCCATGAAGGCCTATCTCTCCATGGGGCAGGCCGATAAGCTCTCCGATTACCTCGCCACGCTCGATCAGGATCTGACGAATGTCGATACCGTCGTCAAGACGGGTAACATCATGATGGACGCGATTTTAAACAGCAAGCTGTCCATGGCACGGGCAAAGGGGATTGCCGTCAACGCAAAGGCGACGGTCGAGCCGGATGTGCCCATCGCCGAGACGGACCTTTGCGTGATCCTTGGAAATCTGCTCGACAACGCGATAGAGGCCTGTGTGAAGCAGGAGGAGGAAAAGGAGCGGTTTATCCGGGTATATATCGGGAAGTTCAAAGGGCAGTTTTATATCTCAGTTAGCAATTCCGTGGGCGGCGCGCTGAAAAAACAAGGCGGCATTTACCAGACCACCAAATCCGGCAGCCATGGCTTCGGCCTGAAGCGTGTGGACGCGCTAATCGAAAAATACGGCGGCTACCTCAACCGGCAGGACGAGCGCGACGTGTTTGCAACGGAAGTGATGCTGCCCATCGGGTAGTCAGAAAATCGGCAATATACCATTCGTGCGCGAGACGCAGCCGTTCGTGCACGATTTTTTTATGGGCGGGCGGCCTATGCTATGATGGGAGTACGCAAAGGGGGAATGCAGAATGCAACAGGAAGCGCAAACGCAAAAATATACAACCTGGCAGAATACGATCTATATGCTTAAAAAGGTGTGGGGGTGGAGCAAAAAAGACATCCTCATCTCCCTGCTCCACATTCCGCCGTCGGTCATTTCGCCGCTGATTTTGGTGGTGCTTTCCAAAATCCTGGTCGACTGCCTGACGGGCGGGGTGACACCGGTTCAATTGATCACAACGGTAGGCATTGCGATCCTGATCTACGGTGCGTGCTGTTGGCTGGATAAATTCATCGGCGGGCGGATGATGCTGATCAACCAGCAGGTGCGGTTTCATTTTAAGGCGGAGGGCTTTTTGAAAACCCTGGATACGGATTATGAGAATATTGAGAGCCTGGAGGGCCGGCTCAAACGAAAGCGATGCGAGGCGTTTACCCAATATGAAAACGGCTCCGGCGGCTCCAACGTTTTGACGATGGTGATTGCGCTTTGCGTCAATGTGTGCGGCATCTTCACCTACACGGCGATCCTCTCAACGCTCAGCATCTGGCTGGTGCTCTTTCTGCTGGCAATGTCGGCGGCAAGCTTTTTCGTCCTGCGCTGGAACAATTTCCACGTTTACCAATTTGATAGGGGACAAATGCTGATCCGGCACAAGCTTGATTACCTGACGCGCACCGCCCAAAACTTTTCGGCCGGCAAGGATATCCGCCTGTATCACATCGTTCACTGGTTTCGGGGCCTGTTTGAGCGGCTGGGGAATGCGTATGCCGCTCTGCTACGGAAAGGGGTGCGCCAGGAAACAACCTCCGATGGCCTGATCGCCTTTTTCGTGCTTGTGCGCGATAGCGCAGCTTATGCCGTGCTGATCGCGCAGGTGCTGCGGGGGAGGATCACCCCCTCCGATTTTGTGCTCTATTTCGGGCTGGTCACCGGCTTCTCCGCCTGGACGCTGGGGCTGGCCAAGCAGGTAAACGAGCTGCACCTTGCGAGCCTGGAGTGCAATGATTACCGCGCCTTTTTAGAGCTGCCCGACCAGCTGCGGCGGGAGGGGGGCGCGCCGCTGCCTGGGGGCGATGCGATGCCCTGTGAGATTGCATTCGATCACGTGCAGTTCTCTTACGCGGGCAGCGAACGGCCCACGCTGCAAGACCTCAGCTTTCAGGTGCGGCCCGGCGAGAAGATCGCGCTGGTGGGCTTAAACGGCGCGGGCAAGACCACCTGCATGAAGCTCCTGTGCGGGCTTTACCGGCCGGAGAAGGGCGAGATACGGATCAATGGGAGAAAGAGCACGGATTTCAACCGGGATGATTATTACCACCTTTTCACCGCCGTGTTTCAGGATGTCAACTTCCTGCCGGTGAGCATTGCGCAGAATGTGGCGCTGTGTGTGGAGGAACAGATTGATTACGGCAGGGTGGAACGGTGCCTGGCGCAGGCAGGGCTTGGCGAACGCATCGCAAGGCTCCCGGAGGGGGTGCGCACCCTGATGGATAAGCAGATCAACGAGAACGCGGCGGATTTTTCCGGCGGGGAGCGGCAGCGGCTGCTGCTGGCCCGCGCGCTCTATAAGGATGCGCCGGTGATCATCCTCGATGAGCCGACCGCTGCGCTCGACCCGATTGCGGAGAACGAGATGTATCTCCAATACAGCGAGATGACGAAGGGGCGCACCTCCTTTTACATCTCCCACCGGCTTTCGAGCACCCGCTTCTGCGACCGGATTTTATTTCTGGAGGATGGAAAAATTGTGGAGGAGGGCACACACGACGCTCTGATGGAGCAAAAGGGGAAATACTACCGGCTCTATGAGCTGCAAAGCCAGTATTATCAATCGAATCCGGAAGGGGGCAAGCAGGATGTATGAGCCCAAAAAGTTTGAGGAGCTCTCCTGGCGAGAAAAATTCACCTTGCTCAGGCGTACGGTTTCGGCCTTGTCTGCCTTTGAAAAATGGACGTTTCCCACCATGATCCTCAGCGATTTGCTGCTATCGCTCGAGCCGCTGGTGAATCTGTGGATGTCCGCCCTGATCCTCGACGAGCTGATTGGCGCGCGGGATATCAAACGGCTCGTTGTGCTCGTGCTGGTGACGGTGGGCCTTAACTTTCTGCTGTATCTCGGCAAAAATGCGCTGGCAAACCGCCATCACCTTCTGCACAAAGGACTGGAAATAGTGCAGGAGAATATGGCGGCCAGTGAAAAAATTTTGGATACGGATTATGAAAACCTGGAAAACCCGGATTTTCAACAAAAGGCGCGGGATTATTGGCAGGTGAGCCGGAACCGCGGCAGCGCGCTCAACGTGTTTTATTACTCGATGGATCTTTTCTTTCAAGGCTTTTTTTCCACGGTGTGTTCCGTTTTGCTGCTGATCCCGTTTCTGAAAATCGTGCTGGTTCGCACGGGGCCCTCCTTCTGGGAATCGCCATGGCTGGTGCTCGCGCTGCTGGGCGTGATGGTAGCCTGCGCAGCAGCCCTGCTGGTGGTTGGGCATTTTTATCAAAAAACAAATAATCAATATTGCGATTTAAACCTGCAGGTCATGCGGCTGTTTCCTTATTATAGCGATTTAATATCAAATTACCGGCTGGGGAAGGAAATCCGCCTCTTCCGCGAAAAGGAGCTGATCATGGAACAGGCGTATGACAAAACTCTGCTGCAAATCATAAAAATGAGTCGGGCGTCTGCGCAGGCGGAAAGCCGGTTCGGCTCGACGAATGCCCTGATCACGGCGGTGATGACGGGCGCGATCTACATTTTCGTTGCGCTCAAAGCCCTCGCGGGATTGTTTGGGGCGGGCGACCTGCTCAAATACGTCGGTGCGATCCAGCAGGTTGCCCATGGCGTGGAAAATTTGATATCCGGCGTTACGTTGCTCGCAAACCTCCACAATCCCCAGTTTTTCTTCGACCTTATCGATACCCCTCCTGTGAAATACCAGGGCACCCTGCCAGTCGAAAAACGGGACGACAACGACTATCTTATCGAGTTCAAAAATGTCAGCTTCCGTTACCCTAGCGCGCAGGATTGGGCGCTGAAGGATTTTTCCATCCGCCTGCGCGTGGGCGAGCGCCTCGCGGTGGTGGGTATGAACGGCTCGGGCAAAACGACATTCATCAAGCTCCTCTGCCGGCTCTACGACCCGCAGGAGGGCGTGATCACTTTGAACGGGATCGATATCAAAAAGTATGATTATGAGGAGTATCTGACGCTTTTCTCCGTCGTTTTCCAGGATTTCTGCGTCTTTTCCTTCCCGCTGGGGCAGAATGTGACCACTTCGCTAGATTACGACGAAGAGAAGGTATGGAGATGCCTGGAGCAGGCCGGGCTTTCCGAGCGGGTCAAACAGATGCCGAAGGGGCTCGACACCGCGCTCTACAAGGATTTTGAGGAGGACGGCGTGGAGATTTCCGGCGGGGAGGCGCAGAAGATCGCGCTGGCCCGCGCGCTCTACAAGGATGCGCCGTTCATCGTCCTCGACGAGCCGACCGCGGCGCTTGACCCGGTGTCCGAGCATGAGATCTATGAGCGTTTTAATCAATTCGTCGGAGCAAAGACGGCGATTTACATTTCGCACCGGCTCTCCTCCTGCCACTTCTGCGATCAGATCGCCGTGTTCGATCAGGGCAGGCTCGTCCAGACGGGCAGCCACGACGAGCTGATTTTGGACGAATCGGGAAAATATTACGCGCTCTGGCACGCGCAGGCGCAATATTATGTCCCAGAGGGGCGCCCCCGGGGGTGAGGCGAAAAAGACAAGTGCACTGCGGAACGGACATACACCTTTCCGCAGTGCACTTTTTCTTCTATGGATTGTTTTGTGCTTGAAATAGCCGTTACGCGCCGGTAAAGCATTGTACCCAGTAAATCTGGCCATTTTTTTGATAGCAGCCAACGCCGATATGGACAAAAGATCCATTAAGAATATTGGAGCGGTGTGTGGAGCTGTTCATCCAACCGCTCATGACGGACGCCGGGCTGTCGGAGCCGCGCGCAATGTTTTCACCGGCAGCGTTGGAATCTGGAAAAGCGGTGAAGCATGCGCTGCCGTTCGGGCGATCATGGGAATATTTCTGCGAGATTTCGACCACACGTACCCGGGCTGTTTGATCAAGAGCTGTTGTTTTGGTGAGTGGCGCCAGCCCCTGCTTCGCCCGTTCCTGATTGACGAGGGATACGACTTGTGCTTCAAAATCGCTAAGGAAGGGCTCTGCCTCTGCCGATTTAACGGTGGTTGTAGGCGCTTGCGTTGCCTTTTGTGCGGGGCGGGAGGTGGCGCCCGGCTTGCTGCTCTTGGTCTCGGCAGTGGTTGCTGCTCTGGTAGCTAAAGTTGTTGGTGGACGGATACTGGTGACAGTGGCGCCGCCTGTAGCCTCCGTATGCACCGTTGGCAGCTCGCCTTTTAACGAACTGGTCGGGCCGGTCGTGGAGGAAGGCTGCGTTTGCGTGCTTTCCGGCGTATTTTCTGAAGCGCATGCAGCCAGCAGTACTGCGAGGCAAACGCCCAATAATGCGGCATAGCTGAAAGGTTGCCGCCACGTTTTTTTGACTTTCATTTTGTGGTTCCCTTCATTTGTATCATTCAAGACTGTGGATTACCGGCTTTTTTATTTTCACGATGCTGAGAGATCAGCGTGTGTTTCAGATCCCACAGCTTCTGGGAAAGATCAACATAGTACTGATGCGGGTTTTCAAAGCGTAGCACCTCTTCCCAAAGCGTATCGACCTGCTCCGCGCAGTAGGAGCGGATTTTCTCGATCGCCGGGGCAGGGTAGACGCACGTCCCACCGTCGAAAATCCGGCGCAGCAGTGGGCGGGCCAGGAAATTATCCACCGTTTTGCGCTTCCATGTGAATTCCGGGTCAAACAGTTCATACGGCGCGCGCTCGTCGATAATCTCGTCCATTAACGTAATGACATCCGCGATCGCCTTGCCGCTGTCGCGGTCGAAAAGCCGCCATACGGTTTTGGCGCCCGGGGTTGTAATTTTGCTGACATTTTCGCTGAGTTTGATCTTAGGGACGATGCCGTGCGCCGTTTCGATGGCGGCAAGCTTATATACGCCGCCGAATACCGGATCGGAGGCTGCAGTGATGAGGCGCTCGCCCACGCCGAAAGAATCCACCCTGGCGCCTTGGATGAGCATGTCCCGGATGATATATTCGTCCAATGCATTGGAAGCGACGATAGAACAATCCGGGAAGCCCGCTTCATCCAGCATTTTGCGCATCCGCTTGGAGAGATAGGTGATATCGCCGCTGTCAATGCGCACGCCCTTCGGACGGCGGCCACGCGGCAGCAGCTCGCGGCGGAAGGCCTCGATCGCATTCGGCAGGCCGGAGTGGAGCGTGTCATAGGTGTCGACGAGCAGGGTGCAATTGTTCGGGTATTCGCGCGCGTAGGCACAGAAGGCGTCCAGCTCGCTGTCGAAAAGCTGGATCCAGCTGTGCGCCATGGTGCCCAGCGCGGGAATACCGAAATCGCGCTCGCAGATCGTACAGGCCGTGCCGACACAGCCGCCGATATAAGCGGCGCGCGCACCGTATACAGCGCCATCGAAGCCCTGCGCCCGGCGGGAGCCGAATTCCATCACACCACGGCCCTGAGCGGCGCGCACGATGCGGTTGGCTTTGGTGGCGATCAGGCTCTGATGATTGATGCACAGCAGCAGCATCGTCTCGACGAACTGCGCCTGAATGATCGGGCCGCGCACGATAACGACCGGCTCGCCGGGGAAAACGGGCGTCCCCTCCGGGACAGCCCAAACATCGCAGGCAAATTGGAAATGCCGCAGATAATCAAGAAATGCCTCGCTGAATCCGTGACCTCGTAGTGCATCGAGATCCTCCTCTGAAAAGGAGAGATTTTTCAGATAGTCGATCATCTGTTCCACACCGGCCATAATCACAAATCCTCCGCCGTCGGGAATGCGGCGGAAAAAAAGGTCGAAATAGGCGATGGTATCCTTGAAACCGTTTTGAAAATAGCCATTGGCCATTGTCAGCTCATAAAAATCAGTCAGCATGGTCAGATTTAATTTGTTGTCCGTGTGTTCCATTGTTGTTTTCCTCGCTTTTTTCAATAATCGAAGGGATAAAAAGCTTGTTACTAAAAAATAGAATCAATTATATTTTTATTGAGCTGTTAAAAACATATTGAATCCTGAAGATGTATCTAAGTTGCCGTTGGTTTACGAACGAAGTAGTAACAAAGCAAACCGCTCAGATGACGGCCAGATGCAAAAGTTCCTGTTACTTGTATCTCAACAGGGAGTTTGCAGCTTGTTCCTTATTATAACACCTTTTTTCGCATATGGTTCTCTTTTTCTGATTTTCCTTGCCCTGATCGATTGAAAAAAGGGAAGCACAGGCGCGTGTTCTGTTTTGTCATCCTTTTGCACCCTGCGCCAGAGGGAAAAAGGAACAAATTTTCGCATTGCTCCTCTAAAATTTTTTTGTCAAATGGGGAAAGCACTTGTTTTTTTCTTCTTGCTAGGTTATAATACGCGTGAAGTAAAAGACATCCTGTTGTCTTTTCTTTGAGCCAGCAAAACACCGCAGACCCGTCGGCCCCCCTATATCCGGTCCGTCATGCGGTAAACGGCGCGGGCTTTCGCTGCAGCGTGGCTTGTGTTGCCCATCAGGCGCCGTGTATATTTTTATGGAGAGGTGTATGGTCATGAGAATCAGAAAGCAGCCGCTCGGCGATCGCAATATCGTCGGAGCAAAAGTAGAGCAGTCCCGTAAGGCAATCGGCATGAAGCAGAAGGATCTTCTGACCCAGCTGCAGGTGCGCGGCATTGATCTGAATGCCTCCGGCCTGTCAAAGCTGGAGGGTCAGTTGCGATATGTCACGGATACGGAGCTCGTCGCTTTGAGCGATGTTCTGGGCGTGTCGATTGACTGGCTGGTCGGAAAAGAGAACTAGACAAATTGACAACCATGCAACGCCGCTGTTCCGTCTGGAACAGCGGCGTTTTAGGCTGTTATATAGAGAACGGCGGGTATATCGCTGGAGAGATTTACAACACAACAACCGTTACGCTTCCCTAGATCTTTCGCGCAATCGGCGCGTCGTTGGGAATACAATGTGTCGATTTTCTCATTTTCTGCATCACCTCTGAAAGGCCCCGCCCTACGGCCATCTGCTGGCTGTAAGGCAGCGGTATTTCTGGGAAACAAGAAGCAGGTAGCGCTGCCACGTTGCCCGGAATCATGCGCTTTGATAGGTTGCCTATAAAATTTCTGATTTCAATAGGAAATGTATTGAAATTTATTCCCCTTTGCCATACAATAGAGGCCTCGGGAATAGAATCCCCCTGAAAACCTCATGCTATACCAAAGAGGAGGCGCATGATGATCAAATTCGGAAAAGAAGCCGCCGAGCCGTCCGTTCGGCCTGCGGGACAAATTTGATTGAACGTTATCAAGCACGGATTCTATAGAATAAATGATCATAAAATAGAAAGGTTTATATTTTTGGAAAGGACGGTTTCCTATGAGACAAATCACCGCGATTCACGACGGCTGGCTGTTTACCAAAAACGCGCCGCAGCAAACGCCGCCCACTGCACTGCCGCAGGACTGGGAGGCGGTCACGCTTCCACACACCTGGAACAATCTCGACGGACAGGATGGAGGCAGCGACTATTACCGTGGTCCCTGCTGGTACTGCCGCGCGCTTTCGATTCCTGTGCCGGCGGATGGTGGGCGCATCTATCTTGAATTTCAGGGTGCAAACAGCATCTGCGAGATATATGTCAACGGGCAAAAGGCCGCGCGCCATGAAGGCGGTTTTTCGACCTTCCGTGCGGATATTACGCCATATCTGAAGGTGGACGGGGAAAACCTTCTGGCCGTCATGACCGATAATGGATCAAACGACACGGTCTACCCGCAGATGGCGGACTTTACGTTTTTCGGCGGGCTGTACCGGAAGGTGAGCCTCATTACGGTGCCGGAGAGCCATTTCGACCTCGATTATTACGGCGCGCCGGGCCTGCGCGTGACGCCGCTTCTCAAGGACGGCGCGGCGGATATCGCGTTGGAAGCGTATCTGACGAATGCGCGCGACGGGCAGACGCTGCTCTTCGAAATCTATGATAGTGGGGACGACTGCATTGCCCGTACGCAAGCGGATATCCATCAGGGTACGGCTTCCATTCGCCTGGAAAACCCGCATCTATGGAATGGTGTGGAGGATCCGTATCTCTACAAAGCTTGCGCGAAGCTGCTGGAGGGCGGCACGGAGCTCGACGCGGTTTGTGCGCGCTTTGGCGTGCGTACTTTTGAAGTGCGTCCGGACACGGGCTTTTCTCTCAACGGGAGGCCCTATCCGCTGCACGGTGTTTCCCGCCATCAGGATCGGCTGGATAAGGGATGGGCGATTGGCGAAAAGGAACATGAGGAGGATATGAAGCTCATCCAGGAGGTGGGTGCGAATACCATCCGCCTTGCGCACTATCAGCACGACGCTTATTTCTACGATCTGTGCGATGAGGCCGGCATGGTTGTCTGGGCGGAAATCCCGTTTATCTCGATGTTCCTGAATACGCCTGAGGCGCGGGAGAATACGCTCCAGCAGATGCGCGAGCTCGTTGTGCAGAATTACAACCATCCCTCCATCTGCTTCTGGGGAATCTCCAATGAAATCTCCATCGGCGGCGAGAGCGAGGAGTTGCTTTCCAATCTTCATGCGCTCAATGACCTGGTGCATGAGCTTGATCAAACAAGGCTCACTACCATGGCGAATCTTTCGATGGTCGAAAACGACAGCCCGCTCAACCATATTACCGATGTGATTTCCTATAACCACTATTTCGGCTGGTATCTCGGCAAGGTGGAGGACAATGCTCCCTGGCTGGATACCTTCCACGCGGAAAACCCGGAGATTTGCCTCGGCATTTCGGAATATGGCTGCGAAGGCATCACTACGCTTCACAGCGCATCCCCCAAGGTGCGGGATTACAGCGAGGAATACCAGGCCTATTACCATGAAAAAATGCTGGAAACCTTCGCGCAGCGGCCTTATCTGTGGAGCACGCATGTTTGGAATATGTTTGATTTCGCGAGCGATATGCGCGATGAGGGCGGCGTGCAGGGGCGCAATAACAAGGGCCTCGTCACGTTTGACCGGCAAACGCGCAAGGATTCTTTCTATATCTATAAGGCGCATTGGACGAGAGCGCCGTTTGTCCACATCTGTTCGCGCCGGTTCAAAGAGCGGGCGGAGGAAACGGTGCAGGTAAAGGTATATTCCAATTGTGAGCAGGTGTCGCTCAAGGTAAATGGAAAGAAAACCGGCAGCGTTGCGGGAAAGTATGTATTCACCTTTGACCGTGTGCCGCTGACGATGGGCGAAAATATCATTCAGGCGGCTGGGTTCCTTGGGCAGCAGGAGGTTTGCTGCGAGAGCATCCCGCTCGTGCGCGTTACAGAGCCGAATGCTTCCTACATGCTCGCGGAGGAAGCGGAGAAGGCCGGCCAAAATGTGGAGAACTGGTTCGCCACCTCTGGCGGGGAGGGCGAGGAGCCGCTCCAATTCCCGGAGGGTTATTTCTCGATCAAAGATAAGGTCGGCGCCCTGCTGAAGAACCCGGAGGGAGAGCAATTCGTATCTGAGATGATTGGAAAGGTCATGCCGGGCATGAAGGTGAGCAAAGGGATGCTCAATATGGCAAAGCATTTCACGATTGAGAAGGTCATCGAAATGGCAGGGGATCGTATTACGCCGGAGATGGTGCGGTATTTGAACCAGAGGCTGAATCAGATCAAAAAATAAACGTGGGCAGGCGGGTGGATCCGGTGAGAATACCAGTTTCTTACCGGATCTTTTTCTATATGCAAGCTGTGAACTGCAAGGATTTATGGAAAGAAATTCCGGCATTTCATATTGGATTTTCCATCGTTTCTTCTGAATTTAATCAAATCTATTGTATCCCCGATTTCCTTGACCTTTCCTACGAAAGTTGTTAAAATAAAGCGTATATCATCGGCCTGCCTTTCAGGCCGTAAGGAGGCTTTCTCCCATGATGAAAATTTCTCCCTCCATCCTCTCCTGCGACTTTGCGCGCATGAGCGAGGAGTTTGCCCGCATGGAAAAATGCGGTGCAGACTGGCTGCATATCGACGTGATGGATGGGCATTTCGTTCCGAACCTCACACTGGGCGCGCCCATTGTAAAGGCGCTGCGTCCCCACGCCTCAATCCCGTTTGACGTCCATTTGATGATCAGTAATCCGCTCCAATATGTGCCGGATTTTTTGAAGGCGGGTGCGGATATCCTGACCTTTCATATTGAGTCCGATTCTCCTGTGGAGGAGACGATCGAGCTGATCCGCGCAGGCGGGGCGGTTCCCGCCCTGAGCCTAAAGCCCAAAACGCCCGCCGAGGCGGTTTTTCCGTATCTCGACAGGCTGGGGATGGTCTTGGTGATGACGGTGGAGCCGGGCTTTGGCGGCCAATCCTTTATGGCGGACATGATGCCCAAGGTGGCGGCTATCCGTCAGCAGGCGGATCGCCGTGGCCTTTCCCTCGATATCCAGGTTGACGGCGGCATCAGCGAGAAAACAATCGGCGCAGCAGCAAAGGCCGGCGCAAATGTGTTTGTGGCAGGCAGCGCCATCTTCGGCGCGCCGGACGCGGCGCAGATGATCACATCTCTGCGCACGCGTGCGGAGCAGGCCGCGCAGTGATCAGGCCATTCCGCTGATCTGCTCCAATGCATGGCTTTTGCACACGCTCTGCCAGTGCTCGCGGGTGAAGGCGGCGGGCAGCTCTCCCTGCGCGCAGGGGGAGCCGAATTCAGAGAGTGCAATATTCAACAGTTCGGAGCCTTCCGTAGCGGAGACGATCAGGCGATAGCTATGCTCCTGCCGGTACAGCTCGCTTTCCTTCGGCAGGACGCCCAGCCGTTTGACGCTCTCTGCGGCGTCGAGCAGCATTTGTGCGCTGGAGAATTCATATACGAGCGGAGTTCTGGATTTTTTCATGGTCAAGTGGCGCAATGGCTGCGGCTTGTTCTCCTGCTCGAGAACGGTAAACTGCAGCACACAGCCGCCCTCACTGGCGGGCAGCGCCTCAATGAGCATCCGGCCGGACGGATCGATATCGCGGCCCAGCTCCCGGCGCGCTTCGTCGAGCAGCGTCCAGATGACGCGGCGCGTCTCGATATTGGCGTAGTCCATCTCCTCGTATGTAATGTGCAGTTTCGTCATGTCGTCGGCTGTCAGCCGGACTACGATTTTATTCTTTTCAGGCGCCTCGATCTTCAAAGGCCCATCCCTCCCCAACGAAAATCAATCTGCTCAAATTGCTCTCTATTATCATATGCTCCAGGCGGGGCTGTGCGCAATGCATAATTTCTGGCAAAAGGCCTACAATGAATTTGAAAAGAAAGGCGGTGAGGCGCTTGTCCGCTTTAGGAGAACAGATGAGAACGCCCTCTGAACAGGCATTTCGGTCCTATACAGTTTCAACGCTCCTCATGCTCATTGCTCCGGCGGTGATGGCGTTTTATTATTACCGGTGGAGAGCGATCGGCCTTTTGGCTGTCTCGATTTTGACGGCGGTGCTCTGCGATGCGCTCGGCACAGCGTTGATGCGCAGAAAGCCCGGGATGGATACATTATATGCAGCGCTGACCGGCGCGATGATCGCTTTGCTGCTGCCGGCATCCGTGCCGCTGTGGCTGCCTGTGGCGGGAAGTGCCTTCGCCATTGTGGCGGCGAAGCTCCCCTTTGGCAGTGCGCAGAAAACTCCGTTTGTCCCCGCCGCGGCGGGTATTGCATTTTTATGCGTCTGCTGGCCGAAGCTGGTTTTCACGTATCCGGTCATCGACAATACGCTGCCGACGGCAGTAACGGGCTCCGCGGGGTTTGTGCAGGGGACTTCGTTTGCCTCTATGCTGACGGTACACAACTCAATCGATGGAAACATTTTGAGCTATTTCAATGCGATCATCGGTAAGGTCCCCGGGCCGATGGGTGCGACCTGCATGCTGGTCATGTTTGGCACTGCGATCGCATTTTTTATCTTCCATTCGTCCCTATGGCTCAGCTCCGCCGGTTTTGTGGCGGTCTGCTCTGTATGCGCTGTGCTGTTCCCGCGGATTTTGACAGGGCGCAAGCTTTCCCTGACGATGGAGATTTCAGCTGGCATGTTGGTTTTTACTGCGCTATTTCTTCTGCCGAATCCGGCCACGCTGCCCAAGACGCATATTCAGCGGCTGATTTATGGAATGGCTGCGGGTGCGGTTTGCATGCTGCTGCGGTATTTCGGAGCCTATGAAGAGGGCGCCTGCTTTGCGGTTTTGCTGATGAATGCCGCCTGGCCAATGGTTGACGGACTGCTACAGGGCCGTAAGGAAAAGCAGAGAAAGGGATCGTCTGCGGCTGCGGCGGTGTCGGGATTGCAGGAAGGGGGCGAGGCACATGCATGAGCAGGAAGTGCAGAACCTTTCCGGGAAAAAGGTGTTTCAGCGCGGTATCCTGCGGGAAAATCCGGTTTTGATGCAGTGCATCGGGCTGTTTCCGGCCATTGCACTCGCAACCTCCCTGAAAGCGGCGGCAATTGTCGCGGTGGCGTCGGCGGTGCTCCTGATTGTCATGGAGTTTCTGACGGCTCTGCTGCTGAAGAAGCTGCCGTTTTGGCTGCGCATTGGCATGTATGCCCTGCTCAGCTTTGGGGTGCTTGCGGGCGGGCTGGTGGCCTGCGAGCGATGGCTACCGCATCTGCTCGGTTCGCTGAGCGGCTATCTTCCCTTGCTGGCAGTCAATGCCCTGATCGTTTTCCGTTGCGAAACCTGCGCCGCGCATGCTTCGGTGCGTGTGAGCCTGCTGGATGCGCTGGGTGCGTCTCTGGGCTATGCGATCGTGCTGGTGCTGCTTGGCTTTGTCCGTGAGCTGTTGGGAAGCGGCGCCATTCTGGGGCATACCATTTCTTCTCTTCCTGAGATTCCCGGCATGCTGATGCCATTCGGCGGCTTTTTGCTGCTGGGCTTTATGGCTGCTGCTGTAAAGGGAATCTATCATTTCCGTCATCGTGGGGGGGACGAATTGGCTACGCCGATTGCCCATGTGGATGAGGACGACGTATCTGTGGTGGAACCGCTGGTCAGGCGGTTCCGAAAGGATCGGTCCGGTATGCAGGGCGTTTCCGCCCCGAAAGCTGTCAAGCAACCAAAGCAGAAAAAACACACAGAAAAAGCGGCTGAGGAAACTACGCAAAGCGCAATCCGCGTGCGGAAGACCGTTGAGAAGCAGACGCATGAGGAAAAACGGCAGGCGATTGAGAACAAGCGTTTTGAGCCTGAGAAAAAGCAGCAGGCGCCTGAAAAGAAGCGCAAAGCGCTTGATGAAGGAAAGCACTTTGCGAGGAAGCTTGCTGAGAAAGAATCCACTCAAAAGGCAGATTCTCCTGTTTCGCCGCCCACGCCTGCGCGCATGGCCCGGCAGGATGATGAGCTGGAAAGCTTTGCGGATGTGCTTGCGGCGCTCAATAGGCGGCGGGCGGAGCAGGAACGCAAGGCACAGGAAACGGACGAACACCGCGAAGAAGAGAAAGGGGAGAAGCGGCAATGAACTGGTTTGTAACGCTTTTGGTAACAGCTCTCTATTCCCTTTTGCTTCAAAACTTGATTTTTACCGGTGGATTCGGCACAAGCGAAGCGATCCGCATTTCTTCCAAACCGCGTTATGTGCTGTCCTTCGCCCTTTTTATCACTGTGTTTTCCGCCGCAACCTCTCTTATCTGCCGTGCGTTGGACTTGCTTCCGCAGATCGGCCACGCGCATACGCTTGTACGGCTGCTCATATATATTAGCGTACTGTTTGTACTATATGTAATCACTGTGCTGTTGTTTCGGTATGCACTGCATGCGAGCGACAGTATCCTGCGGAAAATCGGCATGGCGGCTTTTAATACACTGATCCTCGCCATTCCCCTGATCAACAGAAGTGCGGCCTATACGATCAGCGAATCGCTTGGCGCAGGCCTTGGCGCGGGGACGGCCTTTGCACTGGCGGTATTTCTCATTCACGCCGGAATTCATGTGCTGGACAGCAATGATCGGATTCCGAAGGCTTTTAAAGGGACGCCAGCGTTGTTCATCTATGTTTCTCTGTTGGCGCTTGCGTTTACCGGGTTTTCCGGACGGTCGCTTTTTGTATAGTCACAAGCGGGCCTGACAACAGGTGCGGAAAGGAAGGATTCCTTTTCCTTTCCCGCCGAACGGCACGTCGGGCGAAACATCGCGAATTCTGCGAAAGGATGGCCATTCAGATGGGTAAAAAATATAAGGTGAAAAAAGATTATGGTTCCGGGCAGCGCTCCAGCTACTATGGATTCCGGCGGGATTTTCCGGATGGAAGCCGCAAGGGGCGTTTCCGCAAGAGCGCGAGCCGCACTGAGCGCGGCAGAAAAATCGGAAAAATCGCCCTGATGGTGCTTGGTTTTGCCGCAGTGGTGGCAATTGCTTTTTTCATTACGGATTTTGCATTGACCCTTTCCAATAAGCCGGCTACCACCAAGCCCTCCCAGACGGATTCCGGCGCAGGCGTCCAGGCGGCGGATACGCAGCAGGAACCGTCGAAGGCGCCTGTGGTTCAGCAGAAGGCTGCAGCGGCGGTATGGCTGCCAGAAAAAATGCTGCGCAGCAATTCCTCCCTTGACAGCTTCCTTTCTAACGCAAAGCAGATTGGCGCTACGGCTGTGGTCGTGGATGTGAAGGATACCGACGGGTCGATTCTTTTCCCGTCTGATCTAGATCAGGTAAAAACGACAGGAGCGGCTAAGAATGCCTATCCTGATTTTTCACAGGCGCTGAAAAAGATTCGGGACAGCGGCCTCTCTGTGATGGTTCGGGTGCAGTGCTTCCGCGACCCGTTGGCCGCAAGAAAGCTGGGCGAGGGGAGCGCGGTTTGCTATCAGCGGCCCGGTACGCTCTGGCTGGACAACAGCGCAGACAAGGGCGGAAAGCCGTGGCTCAATCCCTATTCAGAAGCTGCGCGCAAATATCTGACCGATTTGATCGGCGAGCTTGCGGCGATGGAGCTTGACAGCATTCTGCTCGACAGTGTTCAATTCCCCAGCGGATACGCGCTGGGCAAAACGTATTATGTCGGGGAAAGTGAGAGCGGCCTTTCTCGGAATGACATTTTGAAAAATTTTGTTGCCGATGCCAAGAAAGCCGCGGGCGACAAAAATGTGATCCTGATGCAGTCGGGAGAAGGAGCCCTGGGCGGGGCCGAGGAGCAGTACCATGGCAGCCTGTTTGACAGCGGGGCGGACGTTTATGCGCCGGATCTGCGCCTGTCCGGGCTGAAGGGTAGTGTTTCAATTGGCGAAGAGTCATTTTCACCTACAAAGGATCCTGCCGGATTCCTTACAGCAGCCGGAAAACAGCTGAAATCCGCGGCGGGGGATGCTGCCTTGATGCCCCTGCTGGATGCGAGCTCCAATTTGAGCGCGCAGGTCGAAGCACTCAAGGCAGCGGGCATCGAAAGCTATATTGTATACAGTGCGAGTGGCAGTTATACGGCAGTGAAATAAATAGGGCTGACTCAAATTGGCCCTGGTAAAGGTAAATAAGGAAAAGAAGAAAGGCATCCTGTTTTGAACCGCACCCCGTCAAGAGGACAGTGAAAAAATATAAAGTTTTTCCGGCTGGC
>OKRX01000190.1_pt1 | contig 47645 bp, 36 predicted proteins | sample 1601241 | NCBI WGS metagenome assembly OKRX01 (sample SAMEA3541500, study PRJEB24748) | human gut metagenome | biome: human gut; feature: human-associated habitat; material: faeces | place: China | collected 2012
GCGGCGACCTTCTTCGCAGCGTCGAAGGCGGCCTGGAACGCATCCCAGCCGGACTCGTACTTGTCCTCGGTCAGCTTTTCGGCGGCGGCGATCGCGTTGTTCAACGCGGTCTTGTCGGCGGCCTTGACGCTCACTTCGAAGGTCTTGGAGTACTCGGTGTCCTTGAGCGTCACCGTGAACGTGGCCTTGCCGACCTTCGCGAACGGCTTCGCGTAATCCACAACGGCACCATCGGCGTCAACCGCGGCAACCCTACTGCCAAAAGGCCTGAAATCCTAAGCTCCTGCGACTGGACTTGAACCAGTGACCGTCCGATTAACAGTTAGAAAGTCTGATAGAATGACACTTGGAACGATTGGGCAAAACGGCTTCATTTCAACGGTTTCACCGTACTTAAGGTGTACTTAAACCGTAAGTAAGAGGTAAATGGAAGTCAGAGAATGTCAGAGAATGGGGAGAGGCAGGGAGGCAATCATGGTGCGCAAAGCAAGAAACGGCATCGTCTACCCATACCGGGTCGAACGCCGGAAGAGACTGTCCGACGGAACCGTAAAAATCTACGCCAGCTACGAGTTCAAGATCGACGGCAAAGCATACAGCTGCAAAAAATACGTTGACGCCAACAAGCGACTGACGGAACTGCTACAGGAACGGGCCAGATTCGGCAGCGCCAACAACAGCTCCATCACACTCGGGGCTTTGTGGGATTCCGTAACCTCATATCATGCAAGGCCGAACCGTCGTCGAGTCGCTAACGTGGCGCTGTCTCCGGCATGGAATTGCCCAGCGTTGTCTGAGTGGTCTACGATGGCCCTAACCCAAGTTAGGAGTAGGGCCATGGGATTAAAAGAATTGAGAATGAAACGCGGATTGACGCAACGTGAGTTAGCCGAAAAGGTCGGAATTAGCTATGGCCGTATCGGTGACTACGAGCAAGGACGGTACACCGTCGGCGGTATGTCACTGGATTTAGCCATAAAATTCTGTGATGCTTTGCGCGTTGCTAATCCACGTAAGCTACTTGATTCTGATGAGACTTCGGCGGATTGAATGCAATCCGCTAGGGCTAGACATGTCTTTATGGCGTGGCTGGCCCACGAAATATTAATGTTCGGCCGATATTATCGGCGTTAAAGTAAGGAGGTGGCATAGTTGCCAACATTGAGCATGTTCTACGGGATCGTTGTTCAGATGAACTACCGTAACGAGCATAACCCGCCGCACATTCACGCGGTGTATCAGGGTTATAGGGCTTCCTATGACTTTGACGGCAATGTGACGGCCGGGGAGCCGTTGCCCCGCAAGCAACACAGGATTCTTGTTGCTTGGATTGAATTGCATCGTGATGAGCTTGAGGCTAATTGGACTCTTGCCATGAACAATGAGCCCATTTATCCGATTGCCCCGCTTGCCCTATGAAACGAGGTTTATTGTGAGTGTTCCCGATGAAGTGTGGGTTACTGACGCTGTGGCGTTGGATGGCTCGCATGTGGCTTTGCGTTTTTCCGATGGTCATTGCGGCGTGCTTGACATGTCGCCATATATGGATGATGGCGTATTCAAGCGGTTGCGTGACCCGAATGTTTTCAAGACGGCCAGGGCCGGTGTGAGTACTGTCGAATGGGATAACGGCACTATCGACGTTGCCCCCGAGACGGCTTATGCGCATGCCGCGCCGTTCGGCGCGTAATTGCCTCATGTTCTCGAATCCCGGTTGCTTTTGCTGCCGGGATTTTGTTTATTCGAACGTGTTTGGCGGGGTTCCCCGCCTGATGAAAATACCCCAAGAGTGTTACGCCACTCTTGGGGTATTGCTTAAAACAAACGGATTTATAAGCCCTCTCATTCTAGCAAGGGGTTGCCCGTCATCTAAACCAAATCGCCATAAGGAAATCCAATGGCAAAATGGCTTTTTACCGCCAGCCACGGCGCGCGGATGCTGAGGGAGTCGAACCCGCAGATCACCACTGTCGATCAGCACATGGAGATGCGCGGCAAAGTGATGGCCGACATCGTCATCAAAAAGATTCACGGCATCGACTCGCCGCGTACGGTGATGTTGCCGACCGAGCTGGTGGTGCGGCAGTCGGCGTGACCTGCGCAGGCTCGCAGCTGGACGCCGGCCGCGAGCCGTTGCGGGATCTCAGGATTTTGCGTCGGGACCGACATCGGGATTCACGCCACCGACATGACTGCCGGCCGCCGCGACTGCGTCCAACGCGGTGCGCAGATGCGCAGGCGGAATCACCCTCCGCCACGCCATCAGAGAGGCCCAGTCGGCCACGATCCTGAAATACCTACGCCGCGCGGCCGGCCGCGACAGGCTCAGATCATGCAGGCCGCCGCGAATCGTCGCCAACGTCACCACATCGCCGAGGTTGAGCGCCGCCTGGCGAATCGCCGTGATGTCCAGCACGGAATCCACCTCGCGCATCGCCTCATCCCATGTGGGCTGCAGCATAGTCCGGTCGGACGTGCACACCAGCACGGGAATGCGGATGTCGAGCCGGCGCGACACCTCGGCCTGCGCATTGTAGATCGCCCGCATCCACCCGGCGCGGGGAAAGAAACGCTGCGGGTCCACCAGCGGATGGCGCAGATAATCCCAGTCGCCGCCGGTCTCGCAATCGATGCAGCGGCCGTAGAACCCCGGATCGCGCATCGGCATCACCGTTTTGCCGCCGCCCAGCTGGAACGCCTGAACCACGGGCGTCGACAGTATGCGGAACATGCGGTTGCCCTGCAATTCCAGCCAAGGCGAGTCCAGCGCGACCGCCTCGACGTGATGCGGCCGCTGCGAATTCAGCCACAGCACCGAGCTCAGCCCGCCCTGCGAATGGGCGACCAACAGGATGCGCACCTGCTCGCCCTGCTCGGCGACGACCAGGTCGCGCAGGGCGTTGAATTCCGCCGCATAATCGTGCAGATCCTCGATATATCCAGGGGTCTGGCCATCCCGCAACGACCGCCCGAACTTGCGCAGATCGACGGCGTAGAAGGGAATGCCAAGCGATTCCCAGAACTCGGATTCGTGACGGCGGTAGAAATAGTCGTTCCACCCGTGCACGTACATCACCGCGAGCCGGTGCCCGCGCAGCGCGAACCGCTGACGCCTCCATCGCGCGCTCATGGGCAGCTTCGAGGGGTCCCGGCGCACGAATGTGGCGACGATATCGCCTTCGTCATCATGGCCGAGATGGATCGTCGCCTGCTGGTAGCCATCCATTACGCAGTCGGGCTGCCAGTCGTCCACGGTAGGGCGCACGGCGAGTTGGATATGCAGCGGATCGGTCATGATTTCAATGTACTCGCGTCGCGGGAACCGACAGGACGACTATGCCCCGCATTATCCGAACGCGAACGCGAAATACAACAGATTGCGCGGCCATGTCGGAATGCGTCGACACAGGCGAGCCACGGATGGCGAGCCACACGGCGGTCGGGCGGCGAACCGCGACTGCGGAAAGGCTCCGCATGCCACGGCCGGCACAACGACAGACACCCCTTGTAACCGTTTACATCATCTGCGTATACTCGAACCTGTACGCGGTCGTCCGACGACGGCCGCACGCGTAAAGGAACAATGATGTCAACAACTATTCACGCGCCGAACAAGGTAGCATCAACGAGCGGCAAACCGACCCGGCGTCTGGCGAACCGCACTCGGACGAAGTCGTCTGCACGTTCCAACGAAACACCGGTAGACCAGAACAGCGATAAGCAACCGGCGAATATCCAGCAACACGAAGCAAACACCGATGCCATGGATTCCATGGACGATGCACAGAAAAAGCCGACCATCCGCGACGTCGCCCGTCTCGCGGGAGTATCGTACGGAACGGTCTCCCGGTATCTGAACGGCAACACCCACGTCTCGCAGGACGCAGCCGAACGCATCGCAGCAGCCATCACCAAATCACAGTACACGCCGAACAACGCCGCACGCTCACTCGCGCAACGCCGCACACTCACCGTCGCGCTGATCATCCAGGTCGAATCGAACGAGACCATCGCGCAGGCCAGTATGTCAAGGGCGATGGCCGGCGCCAACCAGGTCCTCGGCGACGCGGGCTACCAGATGGTCACGCTGATCGCCAACAGCGAGGACTCCACGCGCCGCATCGCGCAGCTGGTGCAAAGCGACTTTTCGGACGGGTACCTGCTGTTCTCACTGAGCGAGGACAGCATGCTCGCCAACACGTTCGCATCGGTCAAGCGGCCGGTGGTCCTCTCGGAAGTCAGAGAACGCGAGAACCTGCCGTTCCCGGCCGTGGACTTCACCAACACCGAGGGGCAGCGCGACATCACGCGCTACCTGCTCGACCAGGGGAGGACCAAGCTGGTGTACGTGTGCGGCCCCGGATACTCACCATCGTCGAACAACCGCTTCGACGGCTTCAAGGCGGCGATGGGTGACCGGTTCAACGAGCGCCACGTCTACTACGCGGACGACTGGGAGGGCACCAGCGGCGAAATGGCCGTGGTCGAGTTCCAACCCATGCTTGACGAGCTGGACGGATTCGTGTGCGCCAACGACAGCATCGCGCTGGGCGTCATCAACCAGTTGAACCGGTTCGGGTATCGGGTGCCGGACGACATCGCGGTCACGGGATTCGGCGATTCGCCAATCGCCCTGCTGGCGAACCCGAAGCTGACCACCGTGCGGCAGGATTCGCAGCTGCACGGCGAGACGATGTCGAGGCTGTTGCTGTCCATGCTGCAAGGCGACATCGTGGAGCCGCATTACGTGCAGCTGCTGCCGACGACCATCGCGGAACGCCAATCGGCGTGATCTAGGAAGAACTACGCTCTCAAAACTCGCAGATACAGGGCGAAAATAACGAATAGTCCCTTGTACCTGCGAATTTTGAGAGCCTCATATTGCAACGCACGACCCCACGCGGCCGTTGCCGGAGCGCCACCGCCGGGCGCACTCCGATTCTTCCGTATGTCGGCAAGGTTTTCACGATACAATGGTTCAGTCTGTAACCGGTCACAAGCAGTTGCGGACACGACAGATAATCAACAGCAGATCATCACGAAAGGGGAAATCATGGCTGATAGATTCGGAGCTTTTCTGCCTCACGACACCTCGGGCGACGTTGCCCAGCTGCACGGCATCGGTCTGCAAAAATTCGGCGACACCTGGTATGCATATGGCGAGAACAAGGTAAACGGCAATTTGTTCCAGGGCGTGTGCTGTTATACAACCACCGATTTCATCGCATGGCGCAGCCACGGCATCGTACTTGATGTGCAAGAAGACGGCTCCGCCCTCGCCGCTGACCGTATCGGCGAGCGGCCGAAGGTGCTGCATTGCCCCGCCACCGGCAAATATGTCATGTATATTCATGCCGAAACGCCCGACTACGGATACGCGCACATCGGCGTCGCCGTGGCCGACGCCCCAACCGGCCCGTTCGCATTCCAGACCACCATCACGTGGCGTGGCTACCTGAGCCGTGACATCGGCGTCTTCCAGGACGAGGACGGCAGCGGCTACATCATGAGCGAGGACCGCGACCATGGCACGCACATTTACCGTCTCGCCGACGACTACCTCACCATCGTCGAGGACGTCGCCTGTGAGCGTGCCACCGACTACCCATACGGCCTGGAATCGCCGACCATCATCAAGAAGGACGGCCTGTACTACTGGTTCGGCTCGCAACTGACCAGCTGGGACACCAACGACAACAAGTACTCCACCGCCACCGACCTGCACGGCCCGTGGAGCGAGTGGAAGCTGTTCGCGCCGGAGGGTGCGAAGACCTACGATTCGCAGGTCGATATCGTGGTGCCGCTGGACGACGACCCGTACAACAGCGAGCACTTCCTGTTCATCGGCGACCGCTGGCAGGAGCATGACCTCGGCAACTCGCCGATCGTACAGATGCCGATCTCCATCGCCGACGGCGTGGCGTCGCTGACGTGGAGCGACACCTACGAGGGCACCACCCACCGCTGATTTTCGCGGGTTTTCGCGTATTACGAATTTAGCCGGCGTGGTCCGGCATTGAGAAACGGGCCTGTGGCATGATTTGCCGCAGGCCCGTTTCGCGTCTTTCGACGTTCCCCGGACGGCAGCGACATCGTGACGGCACAACGGCGTGACGGCGCAGCAACGCAACAGCAGCAGGTACGGCCGGTTTGCGTTCCTAAGTGCGCGCCGAAACGACAAGTGCGCGAACATAAGAACGCAAATGGCTCTGTTTGCGTTCTTAAGTGCGCACGATCGTCGTTTCGGCGCGCACTTAGGAACGCAAACCGGCCGCTCACGCACGGCGCTTGCGGCTGACCGTCACGGCCACACCGGCGGCAAGCAGCAGCGCGAACGCACCGGCCACGCCAGCCACCGAGGCACCGGTCTTGGACAGACGTTCTGCTGACCGGCAGGCTTCTGCGCGCCAGGCTTCTTTCCTGGTTCGGTCTTGTCGGACATGACCTTGACGACCTTCAGACCATCGGCGGAGAACGTGTCGCCGACCGTGTACTCGGTCTTGGCGGGCTTCGCGGCCACCTTGATCGATTCGACGGTCGCCGGCTTCGGCTTCTCGGCCAGGGCGTTCTGTGCGGCGGTGAGGTTTTCAGTGCGGTGTCCACTTCGTCGATGGTTGCGTTCTTGTTGGCAGAGACCTCCTTGGCGGCGGGCTGACCGTCGAGCTCCACGTATGCGGAGGCGGTTTCACCCTCTGCGACGGTCGGCGTGAACGCGATGGTCTTCAGCGTCGGCTTGGAGGCGGAGCGGACGAGCACCGCATCGTCGATGTAGCCGTTGGCGTCATCGGCGAGGCCCATGTCGGAGAAGCTCAGCCACAGAGCGCCTTCAGGCGCGGCGTCGGCGGGCACGGTGAACGTGGTGGTCACGTACTGCGGCTCACCGGCCTTCGTGTCGGCGGTGGTCGATACGGTGGCGAGTTCGTCCGTGTACTGTGCCCATGCGGAACCGGTGCAGCTCACCGGCCTTACGGCTCTTCACGGTCGCGGTGGCCACTTGGGATCAAAAGACTCGCGAAGGCATGATTCTGCTCGTCAACCGTGACGAGCACAACGCCCATGATGTGACAATCGGCCTGACATCGTTGCCTAGGCTGGGGGAGTGGCCGTCCGTCACCAGCTCGCAGATGCTGCCCAGCGACGATATCTACCGCACCAATACGGCCGACGAGCCGGACGGCGTCACCTTGCAGCCGCTATCCGCCGCGCTTGATGAGGGTCGGATGACTGTTTCGTTGCCACCGGTCACATGGGCTTCGGTGAGGTTCACGGCCTGATTATCGCGAGCTCACGCTCTCAGAACTCGCAGATACAGGGCCGAATTCAACAAAAATGGTCTGTATCTGCGAGTTTTGAGAGCGTGATTTTCCTATCAACAACATAATGGGGGCTCCCGAGCATCGGGAACTCCCATTATTCGTCGTCATGTGCTGACAAACCCGCGCCGGCAACGCGGTCATGTGGCGCTGTCGCCAATCAGCGGCAACGCCACGAACCTTGGCCTCCTTGAAGGCCTGAGCGGACGGCTTCCACGAAGCGGCGGTGTAGTCTTTTCCTGCGCCGGCGATGATGAGATATAAAAACCCCGCGGGCGTTGCCTCCGCGGGGTTCGTAACGGGATGTATCAGGGATTCGATTGGATCAGTCGTCGCCCAGAGTGATATGTATGCCGCCGACAAGCGCGCTGATCACGTTGTACAGCAGTGCGATGATGGTGGCAAGGAGCGTCACCAGCACGACGCCGACGATCGCCAGAATGGTGACCACCGACAGTACCGTGGACAGGCTGAACACGCTGGAAAGGTTCAGGCTGTCGGCGGCCAGACCGGTGGATGAGACGATATTGTTCAGCTGGTCGAACACGCCGACCGCGTCAAGCAGCAGCCAGACCAAGGCGGCGGCAAGCACTTCGATGATCGCGCCGGCGATTGACAGCATGAACGTCACCTTCGCCACGGACCATGCGTTCACATGGGTCAGCGACAGGTTCATGCGGCGGGCGCGCGGCGTCGAACGGCGCGGCGAACGCAGGGACGCATGCGTTTTGTTGGCGCGCGGCTCGCTCTCCGATTGCGGCTGGTTGGAAATAGAGCGCGCGACCCGAGGGGCGCTTTCGCGGACACTTTCGTGCGGTTCTGCATTGTCATGCGGACCGGGCACGAACATGTCGGTCCGTCCGGGTTCGAGGTTGTCACTCATCGTTGCTCCTTGTCGTTCCCCGATGACTCTTAGCCGAGGCTACCAGTTTTCTGAGACGATTATGCCTTGTCATCCGTGTTGTTCACATTCTCGTCAGATGCCGCGCCCGAATCACTGCCGGATGCGACGCTATCCGCGGTATCCGGAGTGTTTTCGGCCGTATCGGGAGACGTGGTCGCGGATGCGGCCGCAGCCGTATCATCCGTCGTCTCGACTTCGTCTTCGCCGGTTTCCTCGTTGCGGGCGATGGAGATAATCTCGTCGCCCTTGTCGGGCTTGGCGAGCGTCACGCCCTGCGTGGTGCGGCCGGTGCGCTTGACTTCGGTGACGTTGGAACGGATCACTTTGCCGGACTTCATGATCGCCATGACCTGATCGTCTTCGCTTACGATCAGGGCACCGACCAGCGATCCGCGACCTTCGGCGAGCTGTACCGCCTTGACGCCGAAGCCGTTACGCCCCTGCAGTCGGTATTCGCTGATCGCGGTGCGCTTGGCGAAGCCCTCATTGGTGACCACGAGCAGGTCCTGCTTGGAGTCCTCCGGAACCACGTCCATGGCGAGCAGTTCGTCATCCCCGCGGAACTTCATGCCCTGCACGCCGGCGGTCTGGCGTCCCATCGGACGCAGCTGGTCGTTGTCCGCCGCGAACTTGAGGCTCATGCCCTGCTTGGAGACGAGGATGATGTCGTCTGCGGCGTTGCACAGCGCGGCGCCGATCAGCTCGTCCGTGGGCTCGCCGGTCTCCTCGTCGGCCGCGAGACGAACCGCGATGAGTCCGCCCTGACGCGGCGAATCGTACTCGGCCAGCGCGGTCTTCTTGACCTTGCCGGTGCGGGTGGCAAGCACCAGATACTTGGCGACCTCGTAGTTCGGAATCGACAGCACGGTCTGAATCGTCTCGTCGGGACCGAACTGCAGCAGGTTCGCCACGTGCTGGCCCTTGGAATCGCGCGAGCCTTCGGGCAGCTCGTACGCCTTGATGCGGTAGACGCGGCCCTTGTTGGTGAAGAACAGCAGCCAGTTATGCGTGGACGTGAGGAAGAAGTGATCCACCACGTCATCCTCACGCAGCTTGGCGCCCTTGATGCCCTTGCCGCCGCGATGCTGTGCGCGGTATTCGTTGGCCTTGGTGCGCTTGATGAAGCCGGAGTGCGTGACGGTGACCACCACGTTCTCCTCGGCGATCAGGTCTTCGACGTTCATCTCGCCCGAGTAGGGGAGGATCTTCGTGCGACGTTCGTCACCGTATTTCGCGACGATCTCGTCGAGCTCGTCGCCGACGATCGTACGCTGGCGTTCCGGCTTGGCGAGGATGTCGTTGTAGTCGGCAATCTTGCGCATGAGTTCCTCATGCTCGTCGATGATCTTCTGGCGTTCCATGTTGGCCAGTCGAACCAGCTGCATGGAAAGGATGGCGTCGGCCTGCACCTGATCGATGTCAAGGAACTCCATCAGCTTCGGCCGGGCGTCCTCGCGGCCCTGGCTGGAGCGGATGAGGCGGATGACCTCGTCGATGGCGTCCATGGCCTTGAGCAGGCCCTGCAGGATGTGGTCGCGTTCCTCGGCCTCGCGCTTGAGGTAACGGGTACGGCGTTCGATGACTTCGAGCTGGTGGTTCACCCAATGGCGGATGAAGGCGTCGAGGCTCAGCGTGCGCGGCACGCCGTCGACCAGCGCGAGCATGTTCGCGCCGAACGTCTGCTGCAGCTGGGAGTGCTTGTACAGGTTGTTGAGCACGACCTTCGGCACGGCGTCGCGCTTGAGCACGAGCACGAGTCGCTGGCCGGTACGGCCCGAGGTCTCGTCGCGCATGTCGGCGATGCCCTGGATCTTGCCGTCGCGCACGCCTTCTCGGATGGAAGCGGCCAGACGGTCGGGATTCACCTGATACGGCAGCTCGGTGACCACCAGGCACATACGGCCCTTGATCTCCTCGGTGTTGACCACCGCGCGCATCGTAATCAGGCCGCGGCCGGTGCGGTACGCCTGCTCGATGCCCTTGTGGCCGAGGATCGTGGCGCCGGTCGGGAAGTCCGGTCCCTTGATGATGCCGATGAGTGCGTTCAGCAGCTCTTCACGGCTCGCTTCGGGATGATCGAGCGTCCAATGCACGCCTTCCGCCAGCTCGCGCATGTTGTGCGGCGGAATGTTGGTCGCCATGCCGACGGCGATGCCGGACGAGCCGTTGGCCAGCAGGTTCGGGAAGCGCGCGGGCAACACGGTGGGTTCCTGCGTACGGCCATCGTAGTTGGGCACGAAGTCGACGGTGTCCTTGTCGATGTCTCGCACCATTTCCATCGCAAGCGGCATCATGCGGCACTCGGTGTAACGCATGGCTGCGGGCGGGTCGTCACCGGCCGAACCGAAGTTGCCTTGCCCGTCGACCAGCGTGTATCGCATCGACCACGGCTGGGCCATGCGCACCAGCGAATCGTAGATCGCGACGTCGCCGTGTGGGTGGTAGTTGCCCATCACGTCGGCGACGGGTCGGGCGCACTTGGAATAGCCGCGATCAGGACGGTAGCCGCCGTCATACATCGCGTACACGATGCGGCGGTGCACCGGCTTCATGCCGTCGCGCACATCCGGAAGGGCTCGTTCGACGATGACGGAGATGGCATAGTCGAGGTACGACTGACGCATCTCCTTCTGGATGTCGGTGTGGGCCACGCGATTGTCGTCGAGGACCAACTGTTCGTTGGCCTGAGGGCTGATGGGCTCCATCGAGTGTTCGGCACGCTCGTCGTTCTGCTCCGGCAGGTCGGTGCCGTTGCTGTTTTCGTCTGCCACTTGGTTGTCCTTTGGTTAAATTCTGTTCGACCGTATGTTGGACGTCGTTTCTGTCGCTGTCATCGGGTGGATCGGGACCACACCCAGTCAGCTGCGCTGACAGCCCCCCCCCCGCCGGCGGGGCTTGGATTAGAACCTTAAGCGTCGATGAAACGCACATCCTTGGCATTGCGTTGGATGAAAAGACGGCGCGGTTCCACGTCGTCGCCCATCAGCATCGAGAAGGTCTCGTCCGCTGCCGCGGCATCCTCGATGTGAATCTGCTTCAGGATGCGGTGCTCAGGATCCATGGTGGTCTCCCACAGCTCCTGGTAGGTCATCTCGCCCAGACCCTTGTAGCGCTGGATGCCTTCGCCCTTGGGCAGCTGCCGGCCTGCGGCCTTGCCTTGGGCGAGTTTCTCGTCGCGTTCGCGGTCGGTGTACACGTAATCATGATCGCCGCGCGTCCACTTGAGACGGTACAGCGGAGGCATGGCCACATACACGTATCCTGCGGTGATCATCGGTCGCATGTAACGGAAGAACAGCGTCAGGTTCAGCGTGGCGATATGGGCACCGTCCACATCTGCATCGGCCATGATGATGACCTTGTGGTAGCGCACCTTGCTCACGTCGAATTCCTCGCCATAGCCGCCGCCGACCGCGGTGATCAGCGACTCGATGGTGTCGGACTTCATCATGCGGTCGATGGAGGCGCGTTCGGTGTTGAGAATCTTGCCTCGAAGCGGCAGGATGGCCTGCGTTTCCGGGTTTCGCCCTTGAATGGCTGAGCCGCCTGCCGAATCACCCTCGACGATGAACAGCTCGCACTCTTCGGGGTTGCTGGACTGGCAGTCCTTGAGCTTGTCGGGCATGCCGGCCGACTCGAAAATCGACTTGCGCCGGGTGTTCTCGCGGGCTTTCTTCGCCGCGATGCGGGCGCGGGAGGCTTCGATGGCCTTCTGGATGATGTTCTTGGCCTCTGCGGGGTGCGCGTCGAACCAGTCGCCGAGCTTGTCGGTCATCACGCGCTGCACGAAGGTCTTCGCCTCGGAGTTGCCGAGCTTGGTCTTCGTCTGCCCTTCGAACTGAGGAGTGGTCAGCTTGACGGACACGACGGCGGTCAGGCCTTCGCGCACATCGTCGCCGGAGAGGTTGTCGTCCTTCTCCTTGAGGATGTTCTTGTCTCGCGCATACCGGTTCACCAGCGAGGTCAGCGCTGCACGGAAGCCTTCTTCGTGCGTGCCGCCCTCTGTGGTGGAGATCGTGTTCGCGAACGTGTGCACAGCCTCGGAATACGCGGTGGTCCACTGCATCGCGACCTCGGCCGAGATGCCGATCTTGAGGTCTTCGGCCTCGAAATCGATGACATCCTCCTCGACGGGAGTGGCCTTGCGGGACTTGACCAGGTACGAGACATAATCCTTGATGCCGTTCATGTACTGGTAAGTCACGCTCTGGTGCTTCGGCTCGGTGGAATCGTCATCGCCGGCCACTTCGTCGCCGGCCAGATCCGGCTCGCGCAGGTCGGTGAGTGAAATCTTCAGTCCCTTGTTCAGGAACGCCATCTGCTGGAAGCGGGAGCGCAGCGTCTCGAAGTCGTATACCGTGCTTTCGAAGATCGCCGCATCGGGCCAGAACGTCACGGAAGTGCCGGTCGACTCATCCTCGGCCATCGGGGCGCCCTTGGCGAGGCGGGCCGTCGGATGCTGGTTGACGTATGTCTGGGTCCAGTGGAATCCCTGGCGCCGCACTTCGATATCGACTCGCGTCGACAGCGCGTTGACCACGGAGATGCCGACACCGTGAAGGCCGCCGGACACCGCGTATCCGCCGCCGCCGAATTTACCGCCGGCGTGCAGCTTGGTCATCACGGTCTCGACGCCGGAGACGCCTTCGCCGGGAACTTCGTCGACCGGGATGCCTCGACCATCGTCAACGACGCGGATGCCGTTGTCCGGCAGGATCGTCACTTCGATATGCGTGGCGTAGCCGGCCAGTGCCTCGTCGACGGAGTTGTCGACGATCTCGTAGACCAGGTGGTGCAGACCGCGCGGGCCGGTGGAGCCGATGTACATGCCCGGGCGGATGCGTACCGCCTCAAGGCCTTCCAGCACCTTCAGGTCGCTGGCGTCATAATGGTCGGGCGATAAGGTGTCGTCAAGCTGGGCGTCATCGAGCTCGTCCTGGGCGATGGCTTCATCGACCTCGCGGTCATGCTGCTCGGCGCTGCTCGCCGTCAGACCGCTGCCCGGAGCCTGCTCAGGCATGCCGGACTCGTCACGGGATTCATGTTCGGAATCCGATTCAAGAACTGCCACTAACGGTTTCCTTCCTGCATATTCTTTCGTCATGAAAGGTTGTTCTGCGGGCGATACGCTCTAGAACGCGAATAACGGGGGTTTCTAAGCGCTGAACCTATTATCCGCCAATCCTACCCGTCTACGGGGACTTTGGCTCTCTGAGCGAATTTAGCGCCTCTTCATCCTTGAGCCGCGAAATGTCGCGGCACGGGGACCTGTTACCTGGATCTTGTGGACGTCCAATCCCTGCAGGCGCTCCTTGATGGTACGTTCCAGCTGCGGAATCAGGTAGGTGAGCTGGGTGGCCCAAGCCGCGGAATCGGCACGGATGGTCATGACTCCGTCGCGCAGCCCGATGACCTGCGAATGCTGGGCGATGACCGGTCCGACCACCTGATCCCAGTGATTGCGCAGCTGCGCGATTTTCAGATACGGTATCCAATGACCGTTATTCGCAATCAGCGCCGTTACGCTGCCCAAGGTGCTCGGGTCACGGCCCGGCTTGCCGAAGTTCTCCCATGCGGCCTCGGCGTCAATCATCCGCTGACGCCTTCCTCCCGCCATCTTGGCGATGTGCTCGAACACCGTGGCGGGCAGTTTGCGCTGGTCGAGATGCAGGGTCGCGCAAATCGGCTCGTGCGAATCGTGTACATTGCCCGGCTTGACCGCGCTGCCCGGCTTGTCGGGCCTGCTCGGTGCCCCCGGCCCGCCCGGCGTATTCGGCTTGCGGGGTTCGGTCATTGTTCGCCGGCCCTCTCGGCATCCGCTTCGTCGCGCCGTTTGAGATCGGCCACTGCGATGCGGTTCACCGGTATCTCGCCGGATTCTGCCGACTCATTCGCCGGCAGTATCGGAATATCGCTTTCCGCGGCTGCGGTGATCAGTACCTGATCCTGAGCCGCGGCAAAACGCAGGATCTCGGTGCGGCGCGATTCGTCGAGCTGAGCGAACACATCGTCGAGAATCACCACCGGCCTGGTGTCGAAATACTCGCAGAGGGCCCGGTATTGTGCCATCTTCAATGCCAGGGCCAACGTCCACATCTCGCCGTTGGAGGCGAATTCCCTGGCCGGCATGCCATTGAGCGTCACCAACAGGTCATCTCGTTGCGGGCCGATCAGATTGACGCCGCGAGACACCTCGCCGGGATAGATGCGCTGGAAATGCTGGCTTATCAGCGGTTCGGGCGCCTGTGTTCCAAGGATCTCATCGAATGACGGCACGTATTCGACCGCTGCCTGCTCACCACCATCCTGCGCGGCATCCTGAATTTCCGCATTGGACGGCAAGTCGCCCGCCACACCGGCCAATCTGGCATACAGCGGGCCGAACGACTTGTTCAGTTCCGCGATGATGCGCTGCCTGTCGCGGCTGAGCGCGACTCCCACCTCGATGAACTGTCCGGTCCAGATCTCCAGCCCGCTGAGCGCGGCGTCAATCGGGGATCCTGCACGCTGCCATTGACCGAGCTGTTTGAGCAGCGCCGCCCGTTGCTTGGCGACGTGCGTGAATGATTGCAACCGGTTCGCATATCCGGGAATCAGCAGCGAGGCGACCTGGTTGATGAACGAGCGGCGCACGGCGGGGTCGCCCGCCACAAGCTGCTGATCCTCCGGGGTGAAGCTCACGGTCGGCAGCGTGCCGAGAATCTCCCGCAGATACCGCGACTGCCCGCCGTTGATGCGGGCGCGGTTGGCGCCGCGTGCCGCAATCGTGGCCTCAAGGGTGGTGGTCTGTGTCTGCCGGACCGGTTTCATATCCGAGATATCCACGGCATCAGCGCTGGCATTGACGCCATCATCAGCGGGCTCCGGATCCGTCACGGATTCGATATTGGCCCGGATCGTCGCTGCATGTTCGCCGCGCTGCACCAGCGGAACCGAGCTGGATGTGCGATGGCTCAGGCCCGTGGACAGCACTTCTATCGCTTCGACGATGTTGGTTTTCCCAAGCCCGTTCGCCCCCTGCAGGATGTTGATGCCCGGCGTGAGGTCGAGCACGCAATGGTTCCATGACCGGTAATGGTCAAGCGCAAGACGCGAAATGTACAAGATGGGCTCCTGTCATGTCATCGCCGGCACCGTGTGTTTCGGCGGTGCCGGCGATTCGATTCGGATTCCAGTGTTCAGCCGTCGGGCTCAGCTGTTGAAACGCATCGGGACGAGCAGATAGCGGTAATCCATCGATTCGTCGCTGTCCGCCTCCTGCTGGCCGTTGAATTCGACGGGCTTGACGGCCGTGGTCATCTTCATGCGCACGAACGGCTCAGTGATGGCGCTCAGGCCTTCGATCAGGTAGGACGGGTTGAACGCGACGGTGATGTCCTCGCCGTCCATGTCGATGTCCAGCATTTCCTGCGCCTGGGCTTCGTCCACGGCGCCGGCGGACAGGGTGACTTCCTGGCCGGAGAACACCATGCGGATCGGGGCGTTGCGTTCGGCGACCAGCGCGACGCGCTTGATGGCGGCGATCAGCAGCTGCTTGTCGATGACGGCCTGAATCGGGTATTCGTCGGCGAACAGGCGGTCGACCGCAGGGAATTCGCCGTCGATCAGCTGGGATGTCGAGACGCGTCCGGCGTTCTCGAAACCGAGCAGCGTGGGGTTGTCGGCGTCGAAATCGATGACGACGTTCTGGTGATCGTCAAGTGCGCGGGCGACGTCGCGCAACAGGGATCCGCGCACCAGTGTGGTCGTAGAGGTGTCGATGTTCTGCGGCGTCCAGGTGAACGTGGCGCGGGACAGGCGGAAACGGTCGGTCGAGGTCATGGTGACTTTGTCGCCGTCGAACTGCATGCGCACGCCGGTCAGCACCGGGCGGTTCTCCTCGCGGGAGACCGCGACGCTGGCCTGGGTTACGGCCTGGATGAACGTGGGTGCGTCGACCTGGCCGAGCTTTGCCGGCACGACCGGCAGATCCGGGTATTCGGCATCGGGCATGAGCTGCATGGTGAACGTGGACTTGCCCGAGTTGATGGTCATGGTGGAGCCGTCGGTCGACAGGTAGGTCTTTTCGGCAGGCAGTGACTTGGTGATGTCGGCGAGGAGTTTGCCGAGTACCAGTGCGGTTCCGGGTTCGTCGATACCGGCCTCGATGTGGTGACGGGCGGAAATCTCGTAATTGAACGCGGACAGTTGAAGGGTGCCGTCGATGGCTTCGAGCTGGATACCTGCAAGGATGGGGCTCGCCGGTCGGGCGTCGATGACGCGGGTCGTCCAGGCTACGGCGTCGGCGAGAGCCGCGGAATCGATTTCTACTTTCATGGGTTCCCTCATTTCACGATGTGCTTGGCAACATTCTAGCGGGTCATGTTCGGATTGTTTTTTCTCATGCGCGAAGTGAGTTATCATCACGACGGTTATCGAAAGAGAAATAAGATAGTCGTAGTAATAAGCCCTGTGGATAGTGTGGATAACTGCGCGAATCCTTGTGTTTATATGGGCTGAGTAACCCACAGATTATGTGGATAACTTTCCGGACAAAATGTGCATAAGTACCGAGTTATCCACATTTTCGGCGAACTGTTTTGATTGTCCACATTTCCTGTGGATTAATCCACTGTTCATCCACAAAAAATGTGCAGTAGTCCACAAGTTATCCGCAGGCTCTACCCACATTTGTGAATAAGCATGTGGATAACTTTTCCTTCAATCAGCAGATCGTTCGGCGTGTTGCGCCTGTTTTATTGTACAGATTAAATATGTATGTCTATATTATTTGAGTCTGATAGGTCCTGTCGACGGTGACGAATCAGGCCTTCATCCAGCAGAATCACGCACAGCGACGAAAAAAGGCGTTTTTTGGTGTCTCAGCGCGATCGTGCCAGACGGGACCGTTGCACAGCCGAGAGAAAACGACTGTCGTCACTCATTGCCGCGCTGCTTGAGGCGCGCGGTCAGCTCGGTCACGTAGTTGTAAATTTCAGGCTTTTCCTGCATATCATCGCTGACGCGGGTATACGCGTGCATGACCGTGGTGTGATCGCGGCCGCCGAACACTTCGCCGATATCGACTAGGCTCATGCTGGTCATCTCACGGGCAAGATACATGGCGACCTGACGGGCCAGCGCGATGTTTTTCGTTCGCGCGCGCCCGACGATGTCGTCGAATGTCAGATGGAAGTACTTCGCCGTCTGCCCGATGATGTCGGTCGGCTTGATTTCCACGTCGGTGGTGAAGAAGTCCTGCAGCGTCTGCTCGGCAAGCGCGCGGGTCACCGGCTGACTGCTCAGCGATGCCACCGCGCTCACGCGAATCAGGGCGCCTTCCAGCTCGCGGATGTTCTCGGTGAAGCGCTCCGCGATCAGATTCAGCACGTCATTCGGTGTCGAAGTGCCGTTCATCGAAGCCATCATGCGCAAAATAGCGATGCGGGTCTCAAGATCAGGCGGTTTGACATCGACGGTGAGTCCGGAGTCGAAACGCGAGATGAGTCGTGCCTCGAAGCCCTTGAGGTTCTTGGGCGCGACATCGGACGCGATCACGATACGCTTGTTGGCCTGATGCAGCGCGTTGAACGTGTGGAAGAACTGTTCGAGGGTCGCTTCCTTGCCGCCGAGGAACTGGATGTCGTCGATGAGCAACACGTCGACCTCGCGGTATCGGCGGTTGAATTCTGCGATGCGGTTCTGGCTCTGGGCCGGGGTCTGCAGTGCCTCGATGAATTCGTTGGTGAATTCCTCGCTGTTGACGTATCGGACCTTGAGCGTGGGATCCTTGACCAATGCATAGTTGCCGATGGCGTTGAGCAGGTGGGTCTTGCCCAGTCCCGATCCGCCGTAGATACACAACGGGTTGAATTCCTGCCCGGTTCCCTCGGCGACCGCAAGCGCGACAGTGCGTGCGAAACGGTTGGAATCACCGGGAACGAACGTGTCGAACGTCGAGTTTTTGTTCAGATGGGTTTCCGGATCGCGCATCACCTTCTGCTGCCGTACCGGAAAACTCGGCTCGCCGGGTATTCGAGGAGCCGTGGCGCCTGGTTGCTGATTCGCCTCCGTCATTTCCGCGGAAATCGAATCGATGGAGGAGATTGACTGCATGCTGTTGGGCATGTAGGATTCCTGAGCCAGATCGGCGACGGTCGGCGACGGATTCGCAGGGAACGGTTCGCTCGGTTTCGCCGCAGTATCGGGATGCCGGGATGCCGGCGGCTGCGGTTCCGGTTGGGACACCTGAGGAGCCACGATTTTGAACGCCGGGAACATGTCGTTTCCGGATATGATTTTCAAAGCGTTGAGCAGCGGCGCATTGAGTTCATTCTGCAACGCTTGCTGCGTGGCCATGTTGCTTACGCACAATACGATGGTCGTGCCATATACCGCTTCCGGTACGACTCCTTCAAGCCAGCTCTTGTCACGCGGCGACAGCGTGGGATTCTGCTTGAGCAGACGCAGCGTGTCCGACCATATCCGCGTGGCTTGCCCGGCTGGACCGAGAAGGTCATCCGACATTGTGACCTCCTTCAGGTATGTGTGCCGGTGCGCACCGCAGCGGATGCGCTACGGTAGCTATAATAAGTACAACAACAACAGGATATATGTACTCCACTTTAGCCAAGTTATCCACAGCTTAGCGTGTTGTGTCGCCTCAATTGTGAATAACATTCATGTAATTTGTGGATAACTTTTCTACATGTTTTGGCGTGTTTCCAATGTTTTCCGCTGCTCTGCAAGGGGCACGACACACTGATAAATCGTGAAGAAATTGTTTTCATTTTGATTTTTGGGCATGGCTCAGAGTACCGTTATAGAGCTTGACTCATGAGAGCCGTGCATCAGCATGGCAAAAACCGGGAGCATAACTATGAAGAGGACATTCCAGCCCAACAACCGCCGTCGCTCGATGAAGCATGGTTTCCGCGTGCGCATGCGCACCCGTTCCGGCCGCGCGATGATCAACCGCCGCCGTAACAAGGGACGTAAGTCTCTGTCCGCCTGATTGCGGTAGGTGACGAAGGCGAGTGAAGCGGCTGAAAAGCCATCGTGACTTCATCGCAGTGCTGAAGCGTCGCTTCAAGGTGACGGATTCGGATATCGTCGTGCACTTTGTGGTGCATGACGATACCCGTGATGTTCAGGCATCTGCGGATATCATGAGACGTATGGGACTTGCCGTCAGCAAGGCTGTTGGTAACGCTGTAACGCGTAATCGTGTGAAGCGTCGATTTCGTGTGCTCGCAAGACGATATGAAGATATGCTTCCGATGCAGTGCGATATCGTCGTGAGAGCCAAACCCAGCGCATCGCGTGTCGATTTCGCTGACCTTGACCGACAGTTTTCCCGTTGCTTCGCCAAAGTCACGACTACGCATGAACGCAGGGTGAGTCGCTGATGTCAGCCATCGGATCGGCGCTTATCGGCATGATCAAGTGGTACCAGAGGGCCATTTCGGCGAAAACGCCGCCATGCTGCAAGTACTATCCGAGTTGCTCACATTACGCGATCACTGCGGTTCGGCGCTTCGGCGCGGTAAGAGGAATCGTGCTGTTTATTTGGCGTTTTCTTCGCTGCAACCCTTGGAGTCGTGGCGGCATCGATGATGTTCCGCAACATTTTTCACTGTGCTACAGATTTCGCTGGTCGAAGGCATATGAGAAGCCTCGACTCACACCAATGGCCGATGATTAAGGAGATGGCCTGATGAACACTTCCGGAGAATTTCTTCTTGACAGAGGCATTTGGGGCTGGCTGTATAAGCTGCTGACCCCACTTGAGTGGCTCATGACCCAGGTCATGGTCCTGTTCCATAAGTTCCTCACCCTGCTGGGCATGGCACCGATCGGCATCTCTTGGGTGCTGGCGATCGTGTTCCTTGTGCTCGTGGTGCACGCCTGTATTTTGCCGATTTATCTCAAGCAGATGAAGTCGATGCGCAAGATGCAGGCCTTGCAGCCCAAGATGCAGCATATTCAGAACAAGTACAAGGGCAAAAAGGATCAGGCCAGCAAAGAGGCCATGAGCCGTGAGATGATGAAGCTCTACCAGGACAATGACGCCAACCCCATGGGGTCGTGTTGGACCGCCGTCATTCAGGGTCCTGTGTTCATGTGCATGTTCTACATGCTTTCCGCCATTCCGTATATCGCGACCGGCAAGAGGGGAGCGCTTGGCGCATTCGATCAGGCGACTGCCAAGCAGTTCGCGCAAACCCGCGTCTTCGGTGTCAGCGTCACCGATACCTTCGGTACGGCCAACAATTCCGGAAAGGTCGTCATCGGCTTCTTCATCCTGTTGATGTGCGCATGCATGTGGTACATGCAGTTCAACAACATGCGCAAGAACCTCCCCAAGGCTTCGATGCAGGGATCCACGTACAAGATGCAGCAGGCCATGACCTGGGGCTTCCCGATCATGTACATCTTCTCCGGCATCATGTTCCCGTTCGCCGTGCTGGTGTACTGGCTGACCAACAACGCATGCAACCTTGCCCGTTCCTTGTTCCAGGTGTACAAGTTCCCGACCCCGGGTTCCCGTGCAGCTGAGGAAAAGGAGATTCGAGATCATCGTCAGGAGAATGCTCGTCGCGCCAAGGCCGGACAGCTTTCGATTGAGGAAGAGGAACTGGAGAAGGCGCGCCAGGAAGCCGCTGTTCGTCTGGAGCGGGGATACCAGCGCAAGCAGCCCCAGCGGAAGAATCGCAAGAAAAAGTGACACGATTGGAAACCTCTATTTGACCGTGAGGTTTCCTTTTTTTACACTATGGAAGTAATACTCGCTTAAAGGAGTGGTGATATGGCGCAGGAGGAGACCACGACGATCGATCAGCTCAATGAAGAAGCTGACATCGCCGCCGACTACTTGGAAGGCTTATTGGACATCGCCGATTACGAAGGCGATATCGAGATGGGTGTTCGCAACGGTCGTCCGATGGTGCAGATCATCGCTGATGACGATACGGATATCAAGCATCTCATTGGTTGCAATGGTGAAGTGGTCGATGCTTTGCAGCAGCTTACCCGGCTTGCTGTTCAGCAGAAGACCGGCGAACGCTCGCATCTGATTGTTGATGTTGACGGGTTCCTGAAGCGCAAGCGTCAGCGTCTTCGTGACATTGCACTTGATGCCATTGATGAAGTGCATGACACTGGTGAGCCCGTTGATTTGAAACCGATGAATTCGTTCGAGCGCAAGGTCATTCATGATGTGGTTCGCGAGGAGGGGCTGAAGTCTCGTTCTCACGGTGAAGAGCCGCGTCGCTATGTCACCATCTACATGAAGAGCAGCGCCGATGAATCCGACGTCGATGAAGGTAGCGAAGAGTGAGCGATATTGTTTCACGTGAAACATCTGGTGATGAGCTGGATGATTCCGCAATAGTTCGTGAGGCATTGGGCGAAGCATACGACAAGCTCGAAGTGTTTCACGTGAAACTATCCCGCGAGGGTGAGTTGCGTGGATTGATAGGCCCACGCGACATATCCATCATCTGGGAACGTCATATCCTCAACTCCGCCGCATGTGTCCCGTTCATTCGGGAAGTCACCGATCGAAGCAAGGCAAAGACCATTGCCGATGTTGGCAGTGGCGGCGGTTTCCCTGGAATCGTTGCGGCAGCATGCATGCCGGATTGTGCGTTTACACTCATTGAGCCCATGGAACGTCGTGTCGAATGGTTGCAAGAGTGCGTGGATGACATGGACCTGCAGAATGTTACGATTATTCGCGCACGTTCCGACGAAGTCATCGATCGTATCAAGCACCACGAAGGTGAATTGAAACCATTCTCTGTAGTGACCTGTCGAGCAGTGGCGCCAATGACCAAGCTTGCCGGTTGGACGTTGCCTCTGCTTCGCCCTCAAGGTCGACTGGTCGCATTGAAAGGCCGTTCGGCGCAGGCTGAGATTGAAAAGGCGAAGCATCAAATTACCCATGCCGGGGGAGTGCGTGCTCGTGTCGTTGAAGCTCCAGTAGCTCCCGGTCTCGAATCCACGCACGTCGTTCTCGTAGACAAGCGCTAATTATCGTGTGGCTCCCATGGGTGGGAGTCACACGATAATCCCATGCTCCCGATGACGGGAATCGTAATTTTGCTTCCGCTGTCGGAGGTTGGATTGCGGGGCGAGACGGACGATATCCATTCCCTTTGAGCGCATAAACAATACTGTTATATCTCATCGACATCGCTGACTGTCCGAAGATTGTTTCACGTGAAACAATGGATGTCAAACATGAAAGCGATGGTTTCGCAAGAATGGAGTTATCCACAATTTCAAACAGTGCACAAAGTTATCCACATTATATGCGACATGTAATCCACATTAAGAAAATGGCGGAAATAAACGGTTTATCTAGTGTTGATCGAAGTGTTCACACACTAATGCACTATACTTATCCACAGTTATCCACATTGCTGTGCACAACTTGAGATGTCCATACGACTAGGAAAAATTATATGTTGTTCGTTTTTTAGGAGGGACTATGACATCCAATGATTCACAGGAATCCTCTGCGATTCCTGCCATGGAATCTGCTTCTGAAACGGTCAGAAGGATTTTCGAGAATGATGGTTCCTCTTTGGGCGCCGAGATTGCAGATGAGGCGTCACGCTATGAACGCCTGAATGCCGCATTGTTCCCCCTGCCATCGAGAACCCGATGCCTGGCCGTCGCCAACCAGAAAGGCGGCGTCGGCAAGACGACAACAACGGTGAATATTGCCGCAGCTCTCGCCTCTCACGGAGCTCACGTGCTGGTCATCGATATGGATCCCCAGGGGAACGCCTCTACGGCATGCGGTGTTCCTCACGGCACCAGCGATCCTTCGGTATATGACGTTCTTGAAGGACGAATGACAATCGGAGAGGTACTGAAAACCTGTCCTGATATCCCAGGGCTCGATGTGGTTCCCGCTTCCATTGAACTTTCGGGTGCGGAACTGGAAGTGGCGGATCTGCCGAATCGCAACAATCTGCTGAAGGAAGCCGTCGAATCATTCCTGCAGGATCCGAACAATCATTATGACTATGTTCTGGTCGATTGCCCGCCGAGTCTTGGCCTGTTGGTCATCAACTCCATGTGCGCGGTGTCTGAGATGTTGATTCCGATCCAAGCTGAATACTATGCCTTGGAGGGGCTTGGTCAACTTATCAATACCATAGGATTGGTGCAGGAGCACTATAACCCTAATTTGACTGTGTCGACTATGCTGGTCACTATGTTTGATAAACGAACATTGCTCAGCAGGGAAGTGTTCTCAGAGGTGAAGAGTCACTATCCGAGTATCGTTCTGGATACGACGATTCCCCGTACGGTAAAAATATCTGAGGCTCCAAGTTTCGGAAAGACAGTCATCAGCTATGACCCGCGTGGAATGGGAGCGAGTGCCTATGGCGAAGCGGCCTTGGAAATCGCCCGTCGATCGCCTTCGGTGCTGGCTGCAATTGACGCGAAGAGGGGAGAGTAACCCATGACCTCAAAATCACGTTTGGGTAAAGGATTGGGTGCGCTGTTCCCCGCACTTCCCGGTGAGCCGAAAACAGCTCATGCGGAACAACAGCAATTGGGTGTTGATCTCGAATCCGAGGAGACGACAGCCAACAAGAAAGCCCCTCAAGAGAAAGCTGCGGCTGCACCAGAGAAGGTCGAATCCCATAAGAGCGGTACTGAACAACACAGTGAGTCTACCGCTCCGGTTCGTCTTGGCGAAATCAAGCGTAAGACCATTCCGGCCATGAAGGATTCCATTCCTGCCGTACATAAGTCCACAACGGTGGAGAAGCCCAAGAGCGGCAAGCGCGTTGCCATGCCCGGTATCGGTGATATGGCACACCCCAGTGACATGTTTTTCGGAGCAACAGCACAGGGGACGAGCGATTCCAAGAAAACGCAGCCGGCTCAGCGTTCCGAGAGCACAAAGGCATCCGGCAAGGAAAAGGATAACAAGGAACCTCCAGAATTGAAGCCTGTCGAGGGTGGCTATCTGCTGGATATTCCTGTCAGCTCCATCGTTCCGAATGCGCAGCAGCCGCGCAGCGTCTTTGATGAGGAAGAGCTGAATGAGTTGGCCGCGTCCATCAAGGAAGTCGGCGTATTGCAGCCGATCGTGGTTCGCAAGCGTCAGGCTGGGGAGTCCAGCAAGAGTGATGTTTCACGTGAAACATCGCAGAGATACGAACTCATTATGGGCGAGCGTCGCTGGCGTGCATCACAACTTGCACAACTGAAGACGATTCCGGCGATTGTCAAAACCACATCAGATGACGAGATGCTGCGTGATGCACTGCTGGAGAACCTTCATCGCGTCGCACTGAATCCTCTGGAAGAGGCGGCGGCCTATCAGCAGATGATTGATGAATTCGGCCTGACTCAGGCTGAACTATCCAAGTCGATCTCGAAATCGCGACCGCAAATCGCGAACACATTGCGTCTGCTGAATCTTCCTGCGTCCGTGCAGAAGAAAGTTGCCGCAGGCGTACTGTCCGCAGGGCATGCGCGAGCTCTTCTTGGTTTGAATGACGAAAGTGAAATCGACAAGCTGGCCACTCGAATCATAGGGGAGGGGCTTTCGGTTCGCAGCACCGAGGAAATCGTGGCGCTGAAGAACGCAGAAAGCAACGTGCCCAAGAAGGTAAGGCCGACGAAGAACAATCCTTGGGCCGGTTCTCCGATTGTCAACAACCTTGAAAATCATTTTGACACCAAAGTGTCCATCAAGGGTACGCAAAAGCACGGTCGAATCGAAATCGTGTTTTCCTCCCCTGAGGATATGGAACGCATTCTCAGCATGCTGATTCCCACGGCAGTCGAGGGCGCGGCGGCAAAATGGGTGTGAGGTTGCGAGCCACACAACGGTGTGAGCCGCCATCATCACACAACGGGAAACGGTCATGCCGTTCATGAGCCGTATGATCTGGTCTGCTGGAGAGGTATTCATTGCCTCTCCGGCAGAACGCGTATAAGGCAACTGTCGTGGCATTTGCAGTCAGAGGACTAATGCAATGAACCGCCCGTATAACTGTCCTATTGCATGCACCTGAAAATTCATTACCGAAAACTCTGTTGAGCAATATGAGTTGAAATCGGTCCAGTACAATGAGCTAGATTTGAGCGGATTGTCGTTCTGATGCAATTCTCCGGCGCTGGTAAGCGTCCGCAGCGCTATTTCGGTCAGTCTGTCGTTTCGTTTGTGATTACTGACAGTGCAAGCAGTATTTGTGTAGCTCAACCCGCCGGTGAAGCAATATCATCATCTGTGATGAGGTTTGATTTCGCCGACAGGTCGAGCTGTGCTGTTGGATCAGTGCAGTGAGGCCAGGTAGGATTGTGCGTCCAGCGCTGCGCGGCATCCCATGCCTGCGGCACTGATGGCCTGACGGTACACCCGGTCAACGCAGTCACCGGCGGCGAACACTCCAGGCATGGAAGTATGCGTTCCGGCACCGGAGACCAGAATGTACCCGTCGTCATCCATATCCACGGAACCCTTCGCAAAACGCGTGGCCGGTTCATGGCCGATCGCCACGAAGATGCCCTCGGCGGGCAACGTGCCCGTCTCGCCTGTCACGGTGTCGCGAATGTCCACAAAGCCGGCGGAATCATCTGCGGTTTCAGCCTTTGCCGACAGGGAGATGCCGGTCGAAGAGGGAGCATTCAATGCCGATCCGGAGACATTCAGCATCGGAGTCGTCTTCAACGAGAGGAGATTTCCGGTGTTCTGCGCTGCGGGTGCCGCAGCGGTTACCGCATCAGCGCCTGTCTGCGCGCCGGCGGCGTTTTTCTGCCCGCGAATGGCTGTCGCCACCGTATTCATTTTCACGGTGATCTTGGGATTGTTCAGCACGCGCTCGACCATGATCTTGGAGGCGCGGAACTGGTCGCGGCGGTGCAACACGGTCACCGAAGAGCCGAAACGAGTCAGGAACAGTGCCTCTTCGAGCGCGCTGTCTCCTCCGCCCACCACGACGATGGGCTTGTCCTTGAAGAAGAAACCATCGCAGGTGGCGCAATACGATACGCCGTGACCGGAATACTCGGCCTCGCCGGGAATGCCGAGCTTGCGGTACTGCGAACCGGTGGTGATGATGACGGCATCGGCGTGATATTGGCTTCCATCGCTGCACGTGACGGTCTTGGGGGAGGAGCTGAAATCGACGCTCGTCACATCGAGATATTCGATGGATGCGCCGAAAGACTCCGCCTGATCGCGCATACGATCCATCAGTTCCGGTCCGAGGATGCCGTCAGGGAAGCCGGGGTAATTCTCCACGGTGGTGGTGTTGACCAGCTGGCCACCCGGCGTGAGCTCACCCGCAAGAATGGTTGGGCGATACCCGGCGCGTGCGAGGTAGATTGCGGCCGTATATCCGGCAGGGCCGGAACCGATGATGATGGTTGAAAGTTCAGTCATGTCCCTTACGATAGCGAGTTGACCTGACCTCGTCCATCGGTGGGCGAACAACGACATGGATTCGCCTCGGATGCCGATTGGTCGCTTTCAGATTGCCGAAACAGGCATGCCGCGTTCATGGAAACCGGAGGAGCTAATACGAGCACGATATGGGCCCACAGCATAAGTCCACAGCGTGAGTCACCGCGTACGATGAAACACCCCTCCTACCCGTGAGTAGAAGGGGTGCCCATGAGAACTTCTGCGTCGCCTACAGAACGCGGATGTACACGATGTCGGATTGTGCCGCAGAGTTCTTTGACGTGGAGTTCTGTGTGGTCGAGTTGCCGAACGGGACGTTATCGATGTCGGTCTTGTCCGGCCAATCCTGATTGTCGGATCCGCCACCGTGGTTGTCTCCGTTCAGGATGAACCATGCGGCGACCAATCCCACCACCAGCAGAACCAGCGCGACGACGATGGCGATGACCTTGATCTTGAGCTGCCCCCAGAGTGGCTGGTCAGGCAGGTCCTCCTCGATATTGCGTCCGACATTCGCTGCGTTGACATCGTGCACCTGCTGGGGCGCGAAGCTCGGCGGCATGATCTGGGCCATAGGCGGCAGCTGATCTACCGAAGTACCATCAGTGCCTAGCAGCGGAACGGTGACCGTGGGGTCAAAGGCGTCGGATTGGGCACGCTGCGCCGGTGTCTGCACACCCGGCACATTCGCCCCCGGAGCCGCCGCAGGACGGCCGCCAGACATGTTCCGCAGGGCATCGCGGCTGATTGGTGCCGTCATCCGCGTACGCGACTTCGATGATCCGGGGATGGCTGCTCCATTGGCTCCGGGCGCCGATGCCGACACTGCGAATGACGGGGGCATTACGGCGTCGCCCGACGCCGCGGCCTTGGCGGATCTGGCGGCAAGAGCGGCCAATGATTCCGACATATGCGCGCGCGGCTGCGGCATGGCGTTCGTGGCAATGGGCTGAGCCGCACGGGTCGTGGGATGGCTTCCAGCCACGGTTTGCTCGCCTTCAGACACCTGCGCCTCACCGGACTGCGGCAACGGCGGGATGCTGCCGGCGCGGGTGCGCTCATTGTCGTTCTCTTCCGGCAGCGGAACATTCGGCATATTGGCCACGATGCTCTGTATCTCGCCGGTTGCACCGGTCGTCCGGGGTTTGCCGGTACCGCCCGCAACAGCAGACGCACCAGCAGCGTTTGCCGGTACGTTCACGCCGTTGCCGGACTGTGCCTGTGCCTTCGTCGCGCCAGTAGCGGACCTACGCGGCTTGGCGGCGGGCGGGAACGATGCCGGCAGCGGTGCATACACCGGCATCGGCTGCTCAATCGCGGTCTCTTCCGCAGTGGATGTCGTCACCGGCGACTCCGGCTCCCCGTCCTTGCGCAAGGAGCCCATAAGCTGACCGACCTTCGATTGCAGGGAGGCCAGGGTCTTCGACGGCTCGGCGGTATCCGGTTCGAACAATTCCGCTTCGGGGATGACCGGCTGATCGGCCGAGGGCGGATCTCCGGGCAGCTGAGCCAGGAACGCCTGCTGCGCGAGACGCTGCTCGTTGACGAACCTGGCCTCGGCGCCGGCTGCCAGTCCCGCCTCGGAAATCGACAATTCTGGCAGCTTCGTCGAGGTAACCAGCCCATCCGGCAGTTCCACGATCTTGTCATCGCTCGTGTCACGCAACGCCACCATGCTGATCGAGGCGCTGCCACTGACCGACGGCAATATGATGTCACGATCCGACAGGTTGCCGAATGGCTCCCACGCGCCCAGCAGCGCGCTCAGCTCGGCCAGCGTTGCCATCGGCACGATGATTTCCCCATCTTCGGTGTGCAGGGCCAGTCCACGCTTGCAGATCACGCGGAATTCCGTGGGAACGTCGGCGGGCAGCATATTCAGGTCGAACGTCGTGTTCGCGCCTGAAGGCGTCTTGGTCAGCAGCGCGTACAGCAGTGCGGCCAGCTGTCGCGTCGCCATCTGCTCATACGACATCACATCGCCGTCGATGCCGCTGCAGATATCGGCCAATGCGGCGGCGACGGGAGTGTCGGCGAACTGCACGCCATTGACGCTCACGCGAATGGTATCGGTGCTCAGCGCGGTATGGGTCAGCCCCGTGTCCAACAGCTCCTGAACCGCCTGGGTGCATTGTCCCACGATCGATCGAATCGCGTCGTAGCTGAGGAACGAGGAAGACGAACGCTTCATGTATTCCGTCAGCGCCAGACCGGAGTCCGGCTCGGTGATCACCACCGCGGCATCGCCGACGTGCTGCAGCTGCAGCACCGGCGTGCAGTACCGGCTGTTGGCCAGCGCGAGCGTGGAAGCCGCCTCGTTGATCTGCGGCAGAACGGATGTGTCGGTGATGATGAACAGCTGGCAGGACTGCGCCAGCATGCGGTCATTGGCTATCCATGCGCTCAATCCGTCACTTTCGCGCAGTGAAGAAACGAGAGTGTAGCGACCGATGACGGTATCTCCCAATTGAGGCTTCATAGTAGTTGTTTCTCCGTGCTCTGCTGTCATGCGCTGAGATAGTGGTGATGCTGACATTCTAGCCGTGGGGATGGTCGGCTGTGCAGCCGCGACGGACGCGGCTTGACGAGTGGAATGATGCGGCGTTGGCAGTATGGTGGGAATTCGCGGCTGGGCGTTGTTGCCGGCCGCGATACCTGCCGCTGCACTTGCTGCGGCGCCGGCTGCGTTTGCCGCGACGTTCGGCAGTACGACGGACTTGATGGACGGGCGTTGGCCCTTACGGTTGACCGTCGGCGCGAAGCTGGGCGGAAGGTTGTCGGACGGAATCCCCCTGGGGTGGTCCTGAACCGGCTGGTCCTGAACCGGCCGTTCGAGATCGGTCACAGTTTCAGCGGCCCGTTCCGCGGAACCGTCATTCTCCAAGGTTCCATTGTCACCCAGCGAATGATCATCGTAATGATTATCATTCTCCGCAATTGCCGTGGTACCCTCTTCGACCTCCGCGTTTTGTGCCTGAGCTTCCTCGGTCTGCGACTCAGCCGGTGTCGATACCGATGTCGCAGTGGAAGTCCTACGCAACAGCCGTGCCTTCATGGTGACGATCAGGCTGGAGAACTCCTCCACGCGCATCAGCCATAGCAGCCCGGCATACACGGCCGTCACCGCAATCGTCAGAATCGCGCATATGACGATGGATTGCCACCAGCTCATATGTCCGTTGACGCTGGAAACCTTCGCGCCGACCAAACGCGTGACCAGCGGGTTGAGGAATAGTCCGCACGCGCATGCCGCCGCACCGGCAATCAGGGCCTTGACATGCATGATGATGAGGCGCTTGCCGTCGATCCGCCCACCGAATCGTCTGCGCAACAGCCAGAACACCCATGGGAACGTGATGATATATGACAGGCTCAGCGACAGAGCCACCATGAGCGTCCAATATTTCGGCGGCGCGAAACGCAGCGAGATCAGCAGAAGCAGCAACTGCACGGCGTTGTCGGCCGCCGCGAACAGAAACGGGCTGCGGCCGTCCTCATACGCGTAGAAGGCGCGCTGCACCAGCAGGAACGCACTGGTGGGCACCAATCCCACCAGCAGGCCGATCAGAGGCCCGGATATCAGAATCGCCCCATGCACATTCGTGGACGGAATCAGCGCCTTCACCAGCGGCACCGGCATGGCAATCATGACCGCGGTGAAGAAGAACATCGCAAGACCGGTGGATCGCAGGGATGAGCTGAGGTCGGCGCGGGCATCCCCGATACGGTGCTCGCTGATCGCGCGGGACATGCGCGGGAACACCGCGGTCGTGATGGACACGGCGATGATCGAATAGGGAAGAACGTATATCGTGTACGCGTACTGATAGCTCGCGTTGCCCGCGATGCCGTACAAATCGCCGCCGGCGGTCGGGGCGCCGGTATTAACACGCGAATTGACGATGCCCATCAGCTGGTTGAGCAGCACCATGGCGATGCTCCACACCGCCACCTGGCCCATGGAACGCAACCCCAGCCCATGCAGTCCCCAGCGAGGCCGGTAGTGGATGCCGCAACGCAGCAAAGGAATGAACAGCACCAGGGCCTGGAACGCCACGCCGGCCGTCCAGGCGCCCGCGGTCAGGGCTATCTTGCCGGATGTCCAGAACGACATCGGCTGCCGTCCCGCGTTGCCGAACAGCATGATGAACGCGCCGAAACCGATGCAGCTGATGACGTTGGCTCCCACGGAGCTCCACGCATACGTCGCGAAACGCCCCTTTGCGGCGAGGATCTGCCCCAATACGGTATACAGGCCGTAAAACAGGATCTGGGGCATACACCACAGCGTGAAGGCGTTCGCCAGCGCCCTTTGCGCGGGCGTCCAGCTGGAGTCGAGGTACAGCATCGTCAGCAGCGGCGTGCCGGACGCCATCAGCAGTGTGATGGCCAGCAGCAGCGCGATGGACAAGGTGATGAGCTTGCTGAGTCGCTCATCCGCGTCCTTCTGCTTGAGCGTGCGCACGATCTGTGGCACGAGCACCGCGTTGAACACGCCGGTGGACAGCAGGTTGAAGATCACCTGCGGTATCTGCGCGCCGGCCTGATACGCGTTGGCTGCGATACCGGTGGTACCGAGCGCGCCGACGAGGAAGATGGTGCGGATCTGGCCGGTCACACGTGACGCGGCCGTGCCGCACGCCATGATCAGCGAATTGCGTCCTACCGTGGTGCTCATTCGTCGGGGTCCTTCTTTCGATGGAATTGGCGCCAGAGGCCGACCAGGCCGAGCAGCAGCGAGAAGCCGATGATGATGAATCCGGTCATATCGCTGATGCGCAGCACGCTGGTGATGTCGGTGTTCTGTGCGGAACCGAACGTGTCGCCGTTGCGGTCCAGCAATGTGATGTGGGCTGTGGCGTGGCCGGAAGTGGCGACGCGGATGGCGAACGTGACCTGCGCCTCGCTGTTCGCCGGTATGGTGACCTCAGTGAACCGCGATGTGACGATTTCCATGGAGTCGGTGAGGGATGAGACCTTCACCCGTACCGGATACGGATGGTTGTTCCTGACGGTGACGGGCATTTTGGCCGTTTCGCTGACGACGGTGATGGAGTCGGTCGGCGTGATGGATACGCCGCCGAACATGCCTCCGCCGAGCCGTTTGGCGCCGTCGACCAGACTATCGATGTTGCGCGGCGCGGACGAGAGCGCATGCAGTGCCAGCGTGCTCTGTGCGGCCTTGATCTTGCGGATCCAGGACGCGGATGCCTTATGGTCGGTGAGGACCGACGTGGCGAAGCGGTTGATGTCGTTGCGGCTTTCGGCCAGCGATTCCAGCGCGGACGTGACCGATCGGGTGTTCCGCTCGCTTAAATGACTGTCTTGGGGGACGATTTGCAGCGCCTCGTCGCCGGTCCGATAGGCGTCGGCGCCAATGAGATCGTTCAGGTCGGTGAGTTGCAGCCATGAGGACTGTTCGACCGCGGTCATCAGCGTGTCGATGAACGCCGCCGACATATTAGTGCCGAAGCAGACCAGCAGGTTGCGGTTCATCGCCGCATACGGCTGCTCCATCTGATAGAAGGCGCTCTGCGCGACGAACCGCGCGATGCGTCCCGCGTTACTGGTCTCGCCGTCCGCATCACTGCTGGTGGGCTTGCCTTTGGCGAGGTCGCCGAGTTCCTTCTGCTCGCTCAGCACCGTGATGTCGCCGGCCGAGGTGGGGATTGTGTATGTGCCTGTGTGCACGGTGGCCGTGGTGCTGGAGTCGAAGTCGTGACCGGCGATGACGTACTGGTATCCCTGCTTCCTGGCCGTGGAGAGCGCCTGCCGGGTCCAATCGCCCTTGCCTTGCCAGGCGATGGGCAGGGAATCGGATGATGCCGGTGCCGCGGCCAGTGCGGATCGTGCGTTCCATGCGCCGGTGCCGACGCCGGCCTGTTCGTACGACCGGACGTTGTTGATCGCGGCATAGGCGGTGATGTCGAATCCGGCCGGCTGCATGACGGCATCGATGCGTTGCCCGGTGTCGGAAGCCAATGCCGTCGGATCGGCTATGGTCTGCAAATCGCTGTGCTTGCCGATGAGGGAAAGTTTGGCGGCGAGTGCATCATTGTCGTGCGGGGTGAGCACTGATGATTGCGTCGCCGCGGTGTTTTCGGAGCCGTCGGTATTGTTGCCGGAGCCGTCGTCTGTGCTGCCATCCGTGCCGCCGCCACCTGATTGTGTAGATTTTGTGTCGGATTCATCGCCGTTGTCATGCACCACGAGCTGGTCGATGGCGTTCTTGTCGGCCTGCTGGCCGGTGTTCATCAACGGCATGACCATGGTGATGGCCATCGGCGGGGTCTGTGCGTTGCGCAATCCCTGGGATGATCTGGTCAGGAAGCTGTGCAGGCGAATCGGCTTGGTGTTCGGATCGACGGTACGGTCCGACCCGGATGACCCGTCAGAGGAGCCTGTGGATTGAGAGTCGGTCGCCTGGGTCGACTGATAGGTGACCAGCAGCGGTTTCGGCCCCCACATCTGCAACGCCTTCAACGCATCGCTGTCGGCCGCCGCGTCGATCTTCACGGAAACCTTCTTGTTCGCCGCGATGGACGGCACCGTGGCCGTGCCGAGAACGGTGCGCACCGGAATCGATACGTCCCCGGTCGCCCAATGCTGGATGTCAGTGCGCGATACGAACGTATATGACGGGTTGTAGGCCACGGTCACCAGGCCCGGTGACGTCGCGGCATACGTGGGATTGGAGATGCTGATGGTGATGTGGTAGCCGGATGTGTCGGTGACCACGGGCGTCGATTCGGTGATCGACAAGGCGGTCGTCTGCGTGGCCGTGTCCGTCTCGTCATCCGCCATCGCCATATGTGCCGGGCCGGCCGGTACCATGCGGCCTGCGAACAGGATCGCGCATGTCAGCAACATGATGGTAAAGAAGCGCCATAGGCGTGTCGTTCGGTGAGATAACGATGGCACGGCCTGACCGTGCTCGGGGCTGTTCGCGATCATCCCTGCTTCATTTTCCTTGCGTAGAGCCAAGCGATCTTGCGTTCATTAGGATAGCTGAGAACATCATCCAAATCATCGAAATCCACCCAGATGGCGTCTTCGGCTTCATGATCCGGATCGCCCTCCACCGTCAGGTCGCCACCGATCTGGCGCAGCGCGAAATGATGCACGAGCTTATGCACGCGCTGGCTGGTACCGGTGAACCAATAGTCGATGGTGGCAATGGACTCGACCACCTCACCCAGAATGCCGGTCTCCTCGTGCACCTCGCGCACGGCGGTCTGCTGCGGCGTCTCGCCCTTTTCGATATGGCCCTTGGGAAGGCACCATTCGAGATGGCCGTTGCGGGAGTGTCGCGCGATGATGGCCACACGGCCGCGCTCGTCGAACACCAAGCCGCCGGCCGAGTATTCGCGCACCACCGGGAGCTCCTGAGCGTCCAGCGACGCGAATGTGGTCGGCCCGTCGCCCGCCCGTCGCTGCGGCATCATCGCAGGCGTGGGAAAGCGTGGTTCCGGTGGCCTGACAACGGTTTTCGGCGTGCGCGGAGCCTCGGACGTATAGAGCAACGTATCGGGTTCGAGCGGATTTTGGGTATGGTCGCCCGCAGCATGCGCAAGCATGCGCGCGAGGTCTGCGGGCGTAATCATGACTTCCACCTTACTCAATACCGTGTGCAGGTGGGGTAACGGTATGCTTGAATACGCATAAAAGCGGTAATACTTTATGGAAAGGCCTCGTGTGAATTTCGAAGTTTGGCCGGAAGCCATTGAACTTGGACACCTGTTCGCGGCTCGCGGGTACGAGCTGGCGTTGGTGGGCGGCCCCGTGCGTGACCTGTTGCTGCACCGGCGTTCCCACGACCTCGATTTCTGCACGTCGGCCCATCCCGACGAGTTCGAGCCGATCCTGCGTCATTGGGGATGTGACGGTTTCTGGGATATGGGCCGCAAATTCGGCACTTTGGGTGCGATGCGCCGGCGCGAGGACGGCACCGAAGTCAAGGTGGAGATCACTACGTACCGGTCCGACACGTACGATCCCGAATCCCGCAAGCCCGAAGTCAGCTACGGCGATTCGCTCGAAGGCGATCTGTCCCGCCGTGATTTCACCGTGAACGCCATGGCGCTGCGCGTGCCGCAGCTGGAGTTCGTGGACCCGTTCGGCGGCGCCAGCGATTTGGCTAAAGGCGTATTGCGCACGCCGGTGGATCCGTATCAGTCCTTCGACGACGACCCGCTGCGCATGATGCGTGCCGTGCGTTTCGTCGCACAGCTCGGGTTCAGCATCGCCCCCGACACGGCTGCCGCCATCAGCGACATGACCGATCGCATCGACATCGTATCCGCTGAACGGGTGCGTGACGAGCTCACGAAGCTGCTGCTGTCCGATCGTCCGAGGGCGGGTGTCGAAGCGCTGGTCGAATCAGGTCTCGCCGATATCGTATTCCCGGAGATTCCCGCCCTGCAGCTGGAAATCGACGAGCACCACCGCCACAAGGACGTGTTCGAGCACACGATGATTGTGCTCGATCGCGCCATAGCGCTGGAGACCGGGCCGGAAGGCCCCGTGCCCGCTCCCGACCTGACGCTTCGCCTGGCCGCGCTGACCCATGACATCGGCAAGCCGAAAACACGCCGGTTCGAGCCCGGCGGCAAGGTCAGCTTCCATCATCACGATGCGGTCGGCGCGAAAATGACGCGCAAACGGCTCAAGGCGCTGCGGTTCGACCATCATCTCGTCGAGGATGTCAGCGAGTTAGTGAACCTGCATCTGCGGTTCCACGGGTATGTCGAAGAACCGTGGACCGATTCCGCCGTGCGACGCTACGTCAAGGACGCCGGTCCGCTGTATGAGCGGCTGAACCGGCTGACCCGCGCCGACGCGACCACTCAGAACCGTCGCAAGGCGATGGTGTTCTCGTCCGCCATGGACGAGATGGAGCAGCGTGTGCGCGATCTCAAGGAGAAAGAGGACTTCGACGCCATCCGGCCGGATATCGACGGCAATGAGATCATGACCATCCTCGGCATCGCTCCCGGCCCGGAGGTCGGCCGCGCATACAAGCACATGCTGGAATACCGGCTCGATAACGGTCCGGTCGACCATGACACCGCGGTGGCCGAGCTCAAGCGGTGGCACGCGTCGCTGTAGACGCGCCCAAGAAACAGTTCGGCGGCTGTCCGCGTAAGGCAGGCAGCCGCCGAATATCGGGGGTTTCAGGCCGTCATGACGATGCTGGCCGTCATTCCACCTTTTCATGATCGAGGGCCTTGGGCAAGGTGCCCATTGACTGGACGGGCACGCATCCCTCGAAGTTTTCGATGGCGGTGTCGCCGCTCGGCAGGCTGTCCTTGTTGGCCAGATCGTTGAACGAGGCGCCGAGCACCACGTCAATCAGCTTGTCGTCGCGGTCATCCATCACCATCACCGCGTCCGTGAAGTTCGTGTTCAGCGTGTACGCCTCGTTGATGGCGTTCTTGCCGAAATAGATTGTGGTGCGCTCGACCTTCTTGCCCTTGTAATTGTCCCAGCCGGTGACCTTGAACTGGCGGTTCGACAGCGCGGTGCTGACGGCCTTCGCGAAACCGACGAATTTGGTGCCGTTCAGCACGCGCACCTTGACGTTCGCATAGTTGGAATATGTCTGGTTCTTGCCGTTGGCGTCCTTGGTCGAGCAGGGCACGCGCACGCCGTAATTCGGCTTGACTGCGGACGTGGCCGTTATGCCCAGACCCCCGACATGGAAATAGAACAGCGCCGACACGACCAGGGCGACGGCAAGCACCGCGCCGACACAGGAGAATACGATCTGCTGGCGGCGGCGAATGTAACGCTTGCGTTCCGCGCGTTCGTCATAAGGCTGAGTCATGGGTCCGTCCTTTTCTTACGAGACTGGTACACAGATTAGCGTCACTGTCTGACGCGATAAGACAGGGATGGCAGGACGGTTATGACCGGTCTCGCCGGCGCCTGCGCAGCGATGATGCGATCCACCGTGGCGGATTGCTCCCATGCGGTGTGAACGCGGCGGGCGACGGCATCGTCCGGTACGAACGCGATGACCGATGGGCCGGAGCCGGAAACGAATGACCAGGATGCCCCGGCGGCCAGGGCGGCTTCGATGGCTTCGCCGCTGCGGGGGTGCAAGGCGACCGCGGCGCGCTGCAGATGGTTGTCGTCGCCGTCTCCCGCGCCCAACTTGTCGAAGGTCGAGTAGACATTCGGCGTGCTCAATTGCGCACGGTACGCTCCCACCAGCAATTGGCCGGCGAATCCGCGGTCTCGCAGCGTCTGAACGCACGATGAATCATCCTCCAGCGGGATGATCCGCTCGCCGAAACCGGTGCCATGCGCATATCCGCCCTCCAGGCAGAAGGGCATATCGGCGCCGAGCGTGGCGGCGATATCACGCAGCCGTTCAATCGGCCAGTGCAGTCCCCACAAGGTGTTCACGGCGAGCAATGTCGCCGCCGCGTCGGCGGATCCGCCGCCCAATCCGGCACCGACGGGAATGTGCTTGTCCACATGCAGCGCCACGTCCGGCTCCCGCCCCGCGGCCCTGGCGATCGCGAACAACGCAATCACCGCATGGTTGCGGCGCATGTCGCTGCCGCTCGATGCCAGATCACCCAGATGCTCGCCGCTCAGTTCGAGCGAGAACCCGCTGCCGGGGGTCTTGGCGGTCGCCGTCACCACGTCGTTGACGCCGATGGCGCAATATATCGTGTCCAGCGCGTGCCGTCCGCCCCATTCCTCATGGGCGGGCCCTACGTGCAACGTCAGATTGGTTTTCGCGGGAACCGTGACCTCCACCGAGTGCAGCGGCCCGGCCGGTGTCGTTTCCGCGGCTGCGACATGACGGCGGATGGGCCAATGCGCGGGGACGCTTGGCGAACGCCGCACCTGACCCGGTGTTGCTGACCGTACACTGTCCATTGCTGTGGCGCTCATGATGATGCCTGCCCCTGTTCATGCTGCGATTGCCTCAGCGCCGTCGCCAGAGCGGCGAATTCGTCGATGGTCAGCGTCTCGCCGCGGCGTGTCGGGTCGATGCCCGCCGTGTGGAACACTTCATCGGGCACCATGCGCTTGAGTGCGGCATGCAGCGTTTTGCGACGCTGGCTGAAGGCCGCGTCGACCAACTGGAACGTCAGCTGGCGCAACTGGGGGTCGCGCGGGCCCGCATGCGACTGGACACGGGTGAACCCGGCCAGAGCCGAATCCACGTTCGGCGCTGGCCAGAATACGTGACGCCCGATGTTGCCCACGCGTTCCGCCGAGCCGTACCACGCCAGCTTCACGCTGGGCGCGCCGTAAATCTTCGAGCCGGGAGTGGCGGTCAGACGGTCCGCGACTTCTTTCTGCACCATCACCACGAAGGACGTCAGCATGTCGAAGCGTTCCAGCAGCGTCAGGATGATCGGCGTGGCCACATTGTACGGAAGGTTCGCCACCAGGGTGAACGGTTCGTCGCCGCTGAACTGGGGGAGGTCCGCCGACGTGAGGGCCAGCGCGTCCTTGTTGATGACCGTGAGGCGGTTCCTCGCATCCGGCATGTATGTGTCGATGGTATGCGGCAGCCGTTGCGCGACCGGCGGGTCGATCTCGACCGCGGTCATCGTGGCGCCGGTTTCCAGGATGGCCAGTGTCAGCGACCCCAATCCGGGGCCGACTTCCAGCACCCGCGTATCGGCGGTGACCGCGGCCTCGCGCACGATGCGGCGCACTGTTCCGGGATCGATGACGAAGTTCTGGCCGAATTTCTTGGTCGGGCTGATGCCGGCTTCGGCTGCTATGTGACGGATGTCGGCCGCGCCGAGCAGTCGCCCGGCGACTGCGGGTTTCTCGGCGGCTGCGGATGCTCCGGAAGGTGCAGGGGATGGATTCATGTCAGTCATAACGCTCGCTATCAGTACCAGCCGATTTGCTCGGAGCGTTCCCATGCCTTGGACGGGCTGCCATACCGTTGGGCGATATACGCCAGCCCCCAGTCGATCTGCACAGCGCCGTCGTCACGGTAATTTGCGCCGAACTCGGCCATTTTGCTCGCAGGCAGCGACTGCGGGATTCCGTAGGCGCCGGTCTTCGCGTTCTCGGCGTACCACAGCCATCTGGATTCGCGGGTCCACAGCTTGTCGAGGCATGTCCAGTCGTAGCTGGTCCAGCCGCGCTGTGCGGCCGCGCCGGATGCGTAGGCTTTGGCCTGCGCGGCGGTCGGGTGCCATAGGCGTCCCTGCGAGCTGCTGCCGGAATTGCCGGAGTTGCCGTTGTTGCCGTTGTTGCCGGAGTTTCCCGAGTTTCCCGAGTTTCCCGAGTTTCCCGAGTTTCCGGAGTTGCCGCTATTGCCTGAGTTCCCTGAGTTCCCGGAATTGCCGTTGTTGCCCGAATTCCCGTTGTTCTTGTCGTTGTTTTTGTCATTGTTCGACGTATCATCCGACTTGTTTGCGCCGGACGTGCTGCCGTTCGAGGAGTTGCCATCCGACTTGCCGGCGTTGTCGCTGCCTTTATCGGCTTGCCCCTTGCTGGTGTCGGAAGGTTCGGCGGCCTTCTCCGGGCCTACGGCGACGATGGTGTCGAGGGAGATTTTGGCGGTCGTCTCCGAAATCAGCGTTCGAGTTTCTGCGATGCCATCGACATACGTGACGTTATAGACCTGCTTCTTCTCGCCGTCTTCCCCCTGTTGGCGGACCACGGATGTTCCTGGCTTCAACGACTTATCAACAATCGTCTGCGAACCATGGGGAATGGCGACGGTCGTCGTCTCCTGCCCGTGGGTGACGCGCTGAACGCGCAGCACGGTCTTGTCTCCGTTCTTCTCGACACTGACGCGGTCTTCCTTGTTGAGGCTGATGCCTTTGGAATCGAGAATCGACGCGGCGGGAAGCTTGCCATTCGGCGCGACCGACGTTTTGCCGTCGGCGATGACCGTCACCGGGCCGGACTCGTTGATGACGAGGCCGCCGGTGAGCTGGCTGTAGATGTTGTCGATGTCCACGGTGACTTTCGCGGCCTCGTTCTCGTTCTGCTGGAAAAACCCGAGCAGCTGGGAGGCGCTGGTCGCCACGGTCCAGAACGGCACGCGCTGTCCGTCGATGCTGATGGTCGTCTGATATGCGCTGCGGACCGTGACCACGTCATGATTGCTGAGGATGTCGCCGCTGGTGGATTGCACCAGATCATGGGATTTGACGTCGACGCCCCGCTCTTCAAGCAGGCGCGTCACGTTCATGGCATACGTGGTGACGGTCTGGGTGTCGCCGTTGATGCTGAGTGCGATGGTCTTGCGTGCGGCGACGCCGAATGCGACCGTTGAGGCAAGAGCCACGGCGACGGCGCAGATCGCCACCCGAATGCGACGCAATCGAACAAAACGTCGTGGTGTCCACCGCCTGGCCATATGTCATCCTTCCATGAGCTACGGCTAGCATTGTAACCAATCACGATGATGCTTCGCTGGGCATCGCACGACCGTCACCCATACTCCCACATTTGGTACTTTTTGCCCTGCCCGAAGGGCTGTCGCGGAGCTACTGGGGTGGTCACATATATCAAGATAAAGAAGAAGGGGGCGGGAGAGAAGGGGATTGTCCCGCCCCCCTGTGGGCAGAGCTAATTGGGGGACGCTCTGCCTTCCAGAAGCCATAAGTTGGGGGAAGGCTTCTGGCACTTACACAAGGTAAGACTATATGTAAACACAGCTTACTACATGTCGACCGTGCATCGCACATGACACGCGGTATGCTGTGCCGTGAGCCTCCTGTCGGGATCGAACCGACGACCTGCCGCTTACAAGGCGGCCGCTCTGGCCATCTGAGCTAAGGAGGCGGACCCCATTCGCACAATGCGGACAGGTGTCATCGAACGATTGACTAGCTTACCAGTTTCACCGCGCTGGTCAATTCAGAATGTCGCAAACCCGTGTTGCGGTTCCTCCGGCCGGGGTCGAAGATCACAGCGCGATACGGGTCTACGGGGGTGTCATCGTTCATTTGCGGGGGCATGACAGGTCATTCGTCATTCGCCGGTCGTCAGCGAGATCGGCTTGCCCGATTCGCCGATCGACGGCATCGTGCCCTTCTGGCCGACTTCGTTTTCCTTCAGGCCCAGCGACGCGATGATGCCGGTCTTGTTGTTCATACCGGCGAGTGACAGCTGGTTGCGATCCCAGTAATTGCCGTTGATGGTGATGGTCGGCGTGCTCATGACACCCTTGTTAGAACCGGACACCTGCCACAGTTCGGGGCGCTTCGGCGTGTACAGGTTGATGGCATCCAGCCATTTCTTGTATTCGCCGTTGAACGCCTTGTCGGCCACGGACTGCGGTACGCCGGCGTCAATCGCCTGCTGCTTGAGCGCCTTGTTCTTGACCGACTTGTATTCGCTGGCCTCACCGGGCTGGAAGTCCTCGGTGTAGATGTTCGAGATGAACTTGAGCAGGTGATCGGGGTTGTCGTCATTGCTGGCGATGTACAGGATGGCGCCGGTGGCGCGGCTGGAATATTCGTCGGTCGAGTATTCGTCCATGAACGACATCGGGTGGATTTCCAGGTTGATCTGGCCCGCGTCCACCAGCGAGATCAGCGTGGGATCGGTCTGGCGGTTGAACTCGCCGCAGCCGGGGCACAGCGGATCCATGTACACGGCGACGGTGGGGGCGCCGGACACCTTCTTGCCGTAGCCTTCGCTGGAGATGAGGATGCCGCCCTTGTCGTCGGCCGCCGATGGCTTGGTCTCGACCTTTTGCAGCTGCTGGTATGCCTGCTCCTCGGTGGTGCTCTTCGCCACGTCGTTCTTGTGAATGGCTCCATAGATGGCGAAGCCGGCGATTGCCACCAGCACGACGATGATGGCGACGACCACCGCGCCGATGATGGTTTGCTGCTTGCGCTCCTTGGCCGCTTGCTCCGCCTTCTCCTGCGCCGCCTTCTCTTCGGCGGCGCGACGGCTTGCCCTGGTGTTGCGCTTCGCGTTCTGATTCTCTTGTGCCACAGTTATCCCTTTCCTGCCGGTTTGTTGCCCATAGTAGTAGAAGGGTTCGCTTTTCTGGCGGCAGGTTGCGCCGTTTGCCGCATGATGGAACGTGACAATGGCTACAAACCGGGCATTGCCGTCGCTCGGCATGCAGCTGGGATGGGGATGTTATGCGACGTTGGAGGGCAGCGGCCACCAGTTGATGCCCTGTCCGAGACCGAGCAGCGTGCACGCTGAGAGTGTAATCACCGCCCATGCGATCCATACGGCGAATTCACGCCCGGAATGTTGGGCGGATATCGCGGGAGCGGTTTCGTTGTCGGACGATTCGGGGAGCATGCCTGCGCCGCTGGAGCCCGCGGGCCGGTTGAGACCGAGCAGAGTGCCGGTGCCAAGTCGCAGCATGGTCGGCGCGGGCGCCAGCATACCGATGATCCAGCTGATCGCCGCGCAGATGGACAGAGCCAGACCCGACGGGGACACGGGGGAGGCGGCGATGATGGGTACCACAATGGTGATGCCGCCTATGGCGAACCGCGTGTTTACGACCGGCAGACTGAAGATCAGCGTCGCGAGGGTGGATCCCAGCGCCAGCGTCGCGACGGCGAGCAGCCCGCGCCCTATTGCCGCAGGCAACCCCCTGAGAGCGTGCCATGGCAGCGTGATGATGCGCATCGCGGTGTCGCCGGCGCTGTGTGTGCCGCCGCGTCTGTATTCGCGTTGCAGCTGGGCGTCTGTCGAATAGCCTATCGTCAGCAGCAGCCAGCACAGCAGCGTGGCTGCGACCATTGCCGCCAACGGCATGCTCGCGGCCATTGCGGCTATGGGCGCTGCCCATGCGGCGAGCAGCGGCTTGCCTTGACGCAGATAGGTCTGGCGCTTGATGTCTGCCGGGTTCATGGCCATCGGCGGCATGGCCTGCGCTGTCGGCATGGCTTGCATGGACGGCTGGAATTGCGCGGCTGGCTGGAGCTGTGCGGGCTGGCCGGGTTGCATTGCGGTCGTCGGCGTTGCGGCTTCATCAGGGTCGGCGAAGATCTGCTGGGGGCTCAGCGGCGGCATGGTCATGGTGGGGATTTGCTGGCGCCCCGACCACACTGGATCATCCATCACCAGGGTTGCCGCGGTGTCGGCGGATGATGACGGCTCGATTACGGCCGTTGCTCCGGTCATGTCCGCATCGTCCGTGGGTAGGGCCGTCGTCGGCTGCGGTTGCATGGGCATGGTTCGTCCGACGCTGACCGTGGAATCGAATGGCATGGTGGAGGCGGGCAGAACCGATGTCGGCTGTGAGCGCAACGATTCGGTCGCTTCGGTGCCGACCGGCATGGTCGGCGGCATAGGTGGGGTGAGGCGGGACATCGGCGCCGTCCGGTCGTTGCCGGGTGCCTGAGAAGACGCGATATTTCCCGGTAGCGGTGCTTCCCGGAGCGGTACGGTTCCGTCCGAGGTTCCGGCATCTGCTCCTGTCCCGATTGATGGTAGCCGTCGAAGACTGGCGGATGCAGCGTCAGCGGCTTGGCCGGCGTTTGGGAGCCTCGGAATCGGCGGAACCGTCGCATACGGTGAGGGCGCCGATTGTCCGATGATCCGCTGCAAAGAGGGCCGAACGCCGGGCATCGCGGTTTGCCTTGGCATTCCTGCCTTGGTGACGGCTGCAGTCGGCTTTTCACCTGATCCGGCCGGCTCATGCGGGCGCCATAACAGACGCGGGTTGCGCAGACCGGTATGGTCAAAAGGGCGCATCGCATCCTTCTGGCCGGATTGCGCGGCGTCATCGTCGTACTGCTGCCAGGCGCCGGGGTTGAACGCGTCCACGGTGATCGCCTGCAGCAGTTGCTCCGGAGTGCAGCGCTTGCTGCGATCCGGGTTCAGCGCCGCACGGAACGCCGTCATGGTGGTGGCGGGAAGACCTGTGAGGTTCGCGTTGCCGGACGCCTCGCGTTCCAGCACCGCCATCATCGGCTTGGTGCCGAAAACGGGCTTTCCGGTTGCCGCGAATGCCAGCACCGACGACACGGACCACCAGTCCGTGATCTCATCGGATTCGGTTCCCTCGATAATCTCCGGCGCGATGAACCCCGGCGTTCCCATCACCAGACCGGTGCGCGTCACATGGCTTTCGCCTTCGCCCATGGCGATGCCGAAATCCACCAGAACCGGGCCGGTCGCCGAAACCATCACATTGGTCGGCTTGATGTCTCGATGCACGATGCCCGCCGCATGAACCGCCTTGACTGCGTCCATCAGCTTGGATGCCAGTCGTTCCAGGTCATCGGCGACGTATGGCCCATTCGCGGCGACGTCGTCGCGCAGGTTTTTGCCCTCGATCAGCTCGGTGACGATGAACGCCAGCGAATCATCCAACTCCATGTCCACGATGCCGCACACGCCGGGATGATTGACTTTCTTCAACGCCATCGCCTCTCGGCGCAACCGCTCGCGTGCCGTGATCTGATCGCGCGCGGACGCCGTCGAACGGTCATCGGCGAGCGAATCGCGCAATATCTTCATCGCGTATTCCTCGCCACCGTCATCATGCACGCGCCAGACCGATCCCATGGCTCCGGATCCCAGCCGCGACATCAGCGTGTAGCCGCCGACCAACGCTCCGGGCTCCAAATTCAACGCATCGCTCATACCCTCCTATCCTACTCACCGCCCTGTGCCCGTTCTCTCTACCCCCTGATATTCCTCCTTCCCCTGCTGTCCCCTCCGATACTCCCTACCCCCCCTGATATGCGTTCTTAAGTTCGCGCCGAAACGTCGACTGTGCGCACTTAGAAACGCAAATGGGCCGGTTTGCGTTCTTAAGTTCGCGCACTTGTCGTTTTGGCGCGCACTTAAGAACGCAAATGTGTCGTCATAGCCGTTGATGCCGCCGCGACGCGCCGAGTTATCCACAATCGCCTAGCCTTCGACCACATACCCCGGATTCGCTTGCGCAGCGGCGGTCCATATTGTCATCATCAACATATGAGACAGCACAAGCATCTAGACGATCTGATGAACCGGGCGGAAATGGACGGGCGATGTTGTTCAGCGTCCAGCCCGGCGGAACGACAGGCGATGCTGCGGCGAACTCGTTGCGGCGATGTCGTGCGGCCATTTCGCAGCGTGTACGCGCGTCGTGAATACTGGGATGGTCTGAATCCCATTGAGCAAGCGTCACATGTCATTCGCGAAATGGCGAGACGGCATTCCGAGCGCGTATTCGCCGGACTGAGCGCGGCGGTCATCTACGGGTTCGAGCACTCATGGACGTTGCATGACGAGCCATACGTGTACATCGCGACTGACGGATTCACCAAGTCACGTCGGTCGTACCACCGGCTGCGGCGCATCTCGGTGCGCAGATCCGATATACGGGAGGACTGCCATGTGGTCCGTTTGTACCGGCCTCGCGGTGATGGAGCAGCACAGGACGGGTCGAATACCTGGAGTCAGGTGAGCAAGTTGGCTGACCGGATCGCCCACGAACGGGCATTGCGTGACAATGTATGTATCGGCGAGGTACGTGTGACCAGTCCGGCAAGAACCTTGGTGGACTGCGCGCTCTTGTATCCGTTCGAGCACGTGCTGTCGATGTTCGATTCCGCGTTGCGCCGGGGGCTCGTGACCCGCGAGGAGATCGTCGCCGTCTGTGATGGTCTGCGAGTGGATTGTGGGCCGGTATTTCGTCTGCTGCATTATGCGGATGCTCGCAGTGAGAACGGAGGGGAGTCGTTCTGCCGGGCTGTATCCATCGAAGAAGGGTTTGTTCCTCCGCAATTGCAGCATACGTTTTACAGCCGCGTGACCGGCAAGGAGGCGGGCCGGGTCGATTTCATCTGGCATACGGAAGATGGCCGCATCATCGTGCTGGAGTTTGACGGTATGCAGAAATACATCGATCCAGAGATGACGTCGAACCGGGATGTTCGGCAGGTGGTCCGTGACGAAAGGCAGCGCGAACAGGATCTGAAAGAGGCCGGAGTGAGCGTTGTGATACGGACGAATTACATCGAAGTGGTCCAGCGCGCGCCGTTCGTCATGAAGCTGCTGCAGGCCGGTGTGCCGCGTGCCGGGGCGCACCCGATATTCGAGCATGCCGATTGAGCCGGAAGCGCCGTTGCGTTCCTAAGTTCGCGCCGGAACGACAAGTGCGCGAACATAGGGACGCAAATGGCCCTGTTTGCGTACTTATGTGCGCACGGTCGTCGTTTCGGCGCGAACTTAGGGACGCAAAAAGAGGAGAGGACTTGGGGAGGGGGAGAGGCGGGAGATGGATGGGAGGAGGGGGACTGAGATGAGGCCGGAGTAAGGATAATGCCGGCTGCGGGATGCCGGTTGAAGGCCCGTCGGTGTTACGCCCGTGTTTCAGACGCGCGTGTTGACGTGTTCCAGCGGACGTGTATAGTAGTACGTGGCTCAACGAAGAGAGTCTTCAATGAACCGAAGGAAAAAGAACGCTGCGGTTTGACGTTGCCAGTGCAGGGACTGATGATCAAGGCACAGTAATCCCTTTACAACGGATCGTGAGGCACGTACCTGCCTCTGAAAGGATGAATATCATGGCAGAAGTCGTATTCGACCACGTCACTCGTATCTACCCGGGCAACGATAAGCCCTCTGTGGATGATTTGAATCTTGACATTAAGGACGGCGAGTTCCTGGTGCTGGTTGGCCCGTCTGGCTGCGGTAAGTCCACGACTCTGCGCATGCTGGCCGGCCTGGAAGAGGTCAACAAGGGCCGCATCCTCATCGGTGGCAATGATGTCACCACGATGCAGCCGAAGGACCGCGACATCGCAATGGTCTTCCAGAACTACGCTCTGTACCCGCACATGACCGTCGCCGACAACATGGGCTTCGCCCTGAAGATCGCCGGCACCCCGAAGGAAGAGATCCGCAAGCGCGTCGAGAAGGCCGCTGAGATCCTCGACCTGACCGAGTACCTCGACCGCAAGCCGAAGGCTCTGTCCGGTGGTCAGCGTCAGCGCGTGGCCATGGGCCGTGCAATCGTTCGTGAGCCGAAGGTCTTCCTCATGGATGAGCCGCTGTCGAACCTCGACGCCAAGCTCCGTGTGCAGACCCGTACGCAGATCGCTGCCCTGCAGCGTCAGCTCGGCGTCACCACCCTGTACGTGACCCACGATCAGACCGAGGCTCTGACGATGGGCGACCGCATCGCCGTCATCAAGCTCGGCGTCCTGCAGCAGGTCGGCGCTCCGACCGAGCTGTACGATCGCCCGGCCAACGTCTTCGTCGCCGGCTTCATCGGCTCCCCGTCGATGAACATCAACACTCACCCGGTCGTCAACGGCAAGGCGAAGATCGGTGAGGACACCGTCGACCTGCCCACCGAGGCCGTCAACAAGCTGACCGCTGAGGATGGCGGCAAGATTGTCGTCGGCTTCCGTCCCGAGGATGCCACCCTGGCCACCCCGGACGATCCGAACGCCTTCTCGCTGAAGGTTCAGAACATCGAGGATCTGGGCTCCGACGGCTACATCTACGGCACCATCATCACCGATGGCTCCGCTGCCGAGGCGTCCACGATGATGTCCGACCAGAACAAGCTCACCACGATTCGTGTGAACCCGCGTGCGCTGCCGAAGATCGGCCAGACCGTCAAGATCAAGATCGACCCCTCCAAGATGCACCTGTTCGCTCCGTCGACCGAGCTGCGTCTGAACTAGTAGAGGAACTAGCAGATACTTGGTATGACTCCGGTCATGCCAACCATTAAACGAGGCGATTCTCTTCCTCTCTTATGGCCTCGTTGGAAAAGCCCCGCGTAGTTGCGGGGCTTTTCTTTTTGCCCAGAAAGACATACGCTAACCGGCCCCCGCAAATGAGCGTTTTTTGTTCTTTTGTCCCCGTTGTCTATTTAGAAGTGCGACATCCTTGTTTGTCTTGCAAGTTTAGCAGCTCGTCGGCGAATGCCTCGGCGGGCGTGAGGTGGCCGAGCATGCGCATGGGCCGGTTGTCGGTCTCGTCGACGATCTCCTGGAGCCCTCTTGCCATACCGGGTTCGATGATCGTGCGTTTGGGCAGGCAACGGCGGATGATGCCGCTGACCGGCGGCGGCGACCAG
>OKRX01000194.1_pt1 | contig 47406 bp, 78 predicted proteins | sample 1601241 | NCBI WGS metagenome assembly OKRX01 (sample SAMEA3541500, study PRJEB24748) | human gut metagenome | biome: human gut; feature: human-associated habitat; material: faeces | place: China | collected 2012
GTAGGTATAGACCCGCGAGCCGGTCTATACCTACTGGGCGTCCAGCAATAGGCACCGGGCCCTGTTCGCCAGACGAGAAGAGGCAGAGAAAGCCTGCCTGAACCCCATGAACAAGGATATGGAGCCGTTCAGGATTACCGGCGTCGATGCGAGAGAGCTAGTGAGGCATGGGTACTGGAAGAATGTATTTCAGGATGGTCCATGCAGTTGGTCGGGAGAGTGTTCCGCTTGCAGAGTGAGAAACGACATTCCGCACCCATGGGTGGCGAATTATTGCCCTAACTGCGGCGCTCGAATGGATGAGGAGGCGAAAGATAATGACGCATAAAGAGGCTGTGCTGGTGTCGGCATACACCGGCGTCCTGCTGACCAAGAGCTTCAAGGATGTACAGGACTTCTGCGAAAAGTTGCTTGGCCGGCCGGTGTTTACACACGAGCTCGCCAATGAAGGGGTCCTGAAAGAAATTCGGGAGAAGTGCCTGCCGGAGATCGTGAAGATGATCGACCGCGAGGTAAATGGGCCGGGCAACGAAAGGCCGGAGTATTACGTCAGCAACACCATCAGCGACAAGGATCTGGAGACCATCCGAAAGGAGCTCGCCAAAGGTACTGCGCTGGCGTCCTATAAGGTGACTCCGATAGAGGGACTGCGGCCATGCAAGGCCATCTCCTACAAGGACGGAAAGGCCGAGGATGTGTTCGGCTATTTCCACCAGTGGGGAGTCAACTACGAAGAGTTTGAGACTGGACCCGGCAACTTCACGACGGCCATCATTGAGACCTTCGGTGGCGCTGTAGTGAGCTGCCCCGCGGAAACAGTTGAGTTTCTCGACTGGGCCGAAGGGAGCGCCGAATGAGCGTCCCCTTCTGGAAGCCGGTCAGATGCCACGGGTATCTGAAGCCGACCCAGGACGGCCGCATCATTGAGCTTCTGACGGACGGCGATGGGCGCGTTATAGGGGCTCAGTATCTTGGGATCGGAGAGGATGTACCGGATAGCTGTGACTGCGAAGGCGCTCTTGAGTTCCTGAAGACCTATTATGCGGTAGTTGAGAAGGAGTTCACAGGCGTCCTCGTCGGCTGGCGAGAAGTTGTGGAATCGGCTTGGTTGTATGCAGATACCGACTACCGCTACGACGGATCTGAGTTCATCCATTGCGGGAAGCAAGTCAAAGACCGAGAACTCTGCGGAATTGTCTACTTCCGGTCTGGCCAGAAGAGATATGTACCGCTGAGGTTCATCGAAGAAATCGAGGAAAGGAGCTAACACCAATCCTGGTAGACCAGGTTGTCGGAAGATTGATAAGTCCGGCGTAAAACTGCCTGTTACAGCGTGAGGGCCCGGCGGGCCGATAGCATGGGAGGATTAGGCCGTTGACCGCAGCCAGCTTGGTTTGTGGTCGGTGTGAAGCATATTGCAAGTGTGAGTTTCGGCAAGGACAGCTTGGCCATGCTGTTGTTGCTCATGGAGGAAGGATGGCCGCTGGACGAGGTCGTGTTCTACGACACCGGGATGGAGTTTAAGGCCATCTACCACACAATGGTCAGAGTGAGGGCCATTCTCAGGGAGAAGGGCATCGCGTTCACGATCCTCAAGCCTGGGTACGACTTCGAGTGGAAGATGTTCGACAAGCCCGTCAATGGGCGGAATGGCTTCCATTACGGGTATTCCTGGTGCGGAGGTAAGTGCCGATGGGGAACGCGGGACAAGCTCTCTATTGTGGAGAGGTATTGCAAAGGTTCCATTGAGTATGTTGGGATTGCAGCCGATGAAACGGCACGACTCACCAAAGAGCGAAGCGGGAACAAGGTGTTCCCGCTGGCCATAAAGGGCATGACAGAGGCGGACTGCCTCCGATACTGCTACGACAGGGGCTTCTTCTGGGAGGAAGAGACGGCGGAGGGACAAGTCAGGCTCTACGACATTCTGGACAGGGTTTCCTGCTGGTGCTGTGCCAACAAGAACCTGAAGGAGCTTAGGAATATCTACCGGCATCTGCCGGACTACTGGCGGCGCCTTGAGGAGCTTCAGGAGAGGACCAAGCGGCCGATGAAAGGTGCAGGGAAAAGCGTCTTTGACCTGAAGGCGCGTTTTGACAAGGAGGTTGAGTATGAAGAAATCTGAAATCAAAATCGGGCACATCTACTCCAATGGGAAGGGGCGGCTCCGAAAGGTCGTTGACATTGGGCCGCAATACAAATTCTACGCCAGCCAGGAGAGCGAGGAGAACATGAGGTATGAGGTCATCAACGACGGAAGCAAAGGGAACCGAACCGCTGGAGAGCAGCACAACATGACCCTGGCCTCCTTCGCCTCTTGGTGCAAGGAGGAGGTTAAGTGAGATGCCGATAAAGAACTACACCACGAAGGTCCCGGCGGCTCAGACCGTGGGAGAGATTCAGGGCATCCTGGCGGCCCATGGGGCCCGGAAGGTGATGATGGACTATGGGGATGACGGAAGAGTCCTTGCCGTCACGTTTGCCCTCGACTGCGGAGGGATGCTCAGAGGATTCCGGCTTGAGGCAAAGTCAGATGGCGTGATGTCCGTCATGGCCAGGGACAGGACGAAGTGTGACGCCGACCAAGCTGAGCGCATTGCCTGGAGGAATGTGAAGGACTGGATTGCCGCCCAAGTAGCACTGGTCGAAACGGAGCAGGCCACGATGGACGAGCTGTTCTTCCCGAAGCTGGTGGACCAGAATGAGCGGACGCTGTACGAAGCGTTTCAGACCGGGCGCCTGATGTTAGAAGGGGCCACAGAATGAAGAAGCGGAAAAAGGCGAAGTATTACCGCGTTACCCAGTTCATTCCGCCGTCCGGGATAACAACATCCACATCATCTGAAGAGTGGATGGCGTGGAAAGATTACAAAGAGGCGATCAGTAACGCCTTGCAAAATCCGGGGTGGACGCGAATAATCGTCCTTCAGGCAGATGATGATATTATCTCATCTTTCACAATGGGACAGTAAACGGGCACTCGGATGATGGAGCGACATGTGCGTCGACCAGTTCGAGAGGAAATGCGAAAAAGAAAGATAATGAACGAAAGGAAAATGGAGATATGAAAAAGAGCAAGCTAATTACCGCCGGTATCATAGTGGCAGCCCTTGTTCTTATCGTTGTGGCGGTGGCCGGCGTGAACAACCGGGCTATCTCTTTGGAAGAGCAGATCAGCGGGGCTGAGGCCCAGATCAGTGTGGCCGAGAAGCGCCGGGTGGATCTCATCTACAATCTGGTGGACACCGTGACGGCCTACCAGGAGTATGAGGGCGAGACGATGCTTGCCATCACGGAAGCCAGGGCGGCGGCCCAGGCGGGCAACGCCGACGAAGCGATGACCGTCCTGAACGCCGTGTCGGAGCAGTACCCGGAGCTGAAGGCGAATGAGAACTACCAGCAGCTCATGACGGAGCTGGCCATGACGGAGAACTCCATCGCCCAGTACCGAAACAACTACAATGAGCAGGTGAAGGCGTATAACAAGTTCGTCCGGCAGTTCCCGAACAACATTATCCTGGGTATTATGGGCTACGCCCCCATCGAGACGCAGTACACCGATTACGACGCGCCGGGGGACGCTCCGTCTGACCTGTTTGGAGAATGACATGGAGATTAAGAAGAGAGAGGTGCTCTTCAGCGTCATCATCGTCCTGGTGATGCTCGCTATAGGGCTCGGTATATCCAGCTCCATCACGGAGCACACGCAGGCCGAGGCCGAAAAGTACACAACGGCGGTCCGGGTTGAAGACGCCAGCCAGTTTACATACGGGATGGACACGGACTTTGGGAACGCCTTGGTCTATGGGGAGCTTCGAGCCCTGGAGCCTGTTTCAGATTCGGCGCTGGACGGGGAGTATCTGACCATCTGCAAGACGATGGAGCGGTACACCATGCACACCAGAACAGTCACCTATACCGACTCGAATGGGAAAACGAAGACACGGACGGAAACCTACTGGACCTGGGACTATGCAGGCTCTTGGGAGCAGGCAAGCGAAACGGTGTCGTTCCTCGGACGAGAGTTCCAGACCGGGCAACTCAGCCTGCCTGGGGATGAAACGCTCCGGCTGAAGAATGGGGACGCATATCTGTACGAGGGGCTGCACACTCGCTACTACTTCACAGGGCTTCCGGCGTCGTTTTATGCCACAATCCACGCCGACCTCCGCGATGGCGACATCGGAGAGGGCGCCGAGGTATTCAAGGACAAGACGCCTGCCGAGGTCGTAGACGACCAGTTGAGCGGTCAGAAGATCCCAGTCATCATCTTCTGGGTATTCTGGGTGCTTCTGACCGGAGGGGCGCTTTTAGGGTTCTTCTATCTGGAGAACCGATGGCTTGATGATTGAGGTGATGAAGGCGATGGAGAAGCTCGTTTGCCCGGTCTGTCACAATGCCGACCACAAGCCGGGAGCTAAATTCTGCTGGGTGTGCGGGTATGGCTTCCCGCTGAGCCGCGGGAGGGATGAGCCCTACGTGCTGGAAAAGGCCATCGAGACCTTTGGGCCAGAGCACCAGCAGCTCGTGGCCATCGAGGAGATGTCCGAGCTCCAGAAAGAACTATGTAAGCGGTACAGAGGGTTTGAGAACCATGAGCATATCGCGGAGGAGATTGCCGATGTAGAGATCGTCCTTGAGCAGCTCATGATGATGTTCCAATGCAAAGATGAGGTCAGAAAGACCAGGGCTGAGAAGGTGGAGCGGCTCTGGGGCAGGATCTGCAAAGCGAAAGGAGAAGTCGATGAAACCAGAGACCAAGCTCAGGAAAGCCATGGAGGTCCAGGACCCGAATATCCGGCTTGCGAAGCTGGAGAGCATCTGCCTGACGGTGATGCCATACTCGGAGGTATGGAGGATAGCCAGAGAAGAGGCAAAGAGGCTCCGGGAAGCGGGGGCCAGATACTGGTGATGAGAAGCAAGGGAAGCTGAGTGAGCAAACTGGGCAATCTGGGGAAGACAAGACCTGCACAGGTCGATTCACGTGCTGTCCGCCACACATTCCATCAAATCGAATAGCCCCAGGGGCTCCAGAGCCCCGAACAGGAAGAGGCCGCCCCTTATGGGGTGGCCTCTTTAAGTTTTTCTACGAGCTGCGTGATGGATGACTGGAAATACTCCATATTGGCGCCGTCAAGCAGGAGACGGAGGTCAATATACTCGTAGTTCGCTGGCTCGCTGATATAGGACTTGCGCTCATCCGCGGTAGCCGCCGGGAAAGAAGACAGAAGTTGGCGAAGCTCGACCCTCTGCATAGTTCCGTCAAGGGCGTCAAGAATAGGAGATAGAGAGACCACCACGACGCCCTTCAGACCGTCGTGGGCGTTGTCCCAAGAGTTGATGCCGAACACCTTTACATCATCCAGACATGCGTAGTACGCCCCGTAGCGAGGGCCGCGGCCAAATGCCGTCCGCAGGCCAAGACTGGCGCCAAAGTCCATCAGAGAACGGGAGACGCCAGCAAGATCGGCACGGCCGCGCTCTGAAAACTGCTGTAGCAGCCTGTCTGCGTCCCACGCGATATTGCTCTGGAGCTTCTCTTGGGCGGTAGCAGCTCCCCCTATAGTGGTTGACGTCAAGAGTGTCCCTCCGCCTGAGTGGTACTGCCGCACTTCTACGCCATAGATCTCCATGCCATCTATATTGCGGCTGAGGAAGTCAATCAGGGTGGAAAGGGTATCTGGTATCTTGTCGGCCACGAAGACCAGCTTCATGCGCTCTGCTTTCAGATTGGAGCCGACCCGGCCCCAGAAGTCCTCTGTATCGTACGGACTTTCTGGATTAGCCAGACGGAAGCATTGCTGGATCTCGGACAGGTCCCAGTACCGTGCCCTGGAAGCGTAGTCGAGCATCTGGCCTACGACCTCGCGCCTGATACGTGCGTCCGAACTCCGCTTGACTTCCACCAGAACAGGGACCCCGTCCTGATCCAGGAACAGGTGGTCGAGAGAATAGAAGATGGAGTCATCATCAGGGTCTCGCACGGGGTATTCCTGCCGGACGAGCATGAGAGACTCTCCTGTAGAGGATGGGGCCCTCATAAGGAGCTGCGGGTTGGCAGCCACGATCTGCTGGAGGTCGCTCTCGGCCTTGTATGCGGCTTCACTCGCAAGGGAAGCGGTTCCGTCCTGAGACATGAAGAATAAGCTACTCCCCATAGGTGACACCTCCAGTCGATTTCTGTGAAGGGATTGGCTTTGAAAACATATCGACACCTCCAAAATATAGTCTATTGGCTCACAATACGTATTCTAACGGCGGCTATCTCGGAAGTCAATGTGATAGTAAGCTATGTGTAAGCGGGTTATAACCTATCAGCATACATATTGGAGGCGGTTAAGATGGACAAGAAGCAACTTGGTAGGCGTATCAACTCAGCCAGGAAGGATCAGGGGATGACCAGCGACAAACTGGCAGAGGCTTGCCACATCAACCCGACCTACCTCCGGCAGATTGAGAGCGGCATGAAGACGCCGAGTCTCCCACTATTTATTGAAATTTGTCGGGCGCTCAAGGTATCGCCCAACTATATGTTGCCAGACCTTGTGCCGGGATCTGAAGCGGAAAAACTCGAAAAATTTGAAAAAATATTTTTGGCGGCAGACCCGACTCCGAGGCAGATAGAGGCTCTTGAAGAAATGGCGAGGATTGTGATGAAAGGGAGCTTCGACAAGTAAAAAAGCGTATAAACAAGTATAGCCCTGCGCCTTGAGACGCAGGGCTTTTGCTGCTTTTGAGAGTTAACCGCGGGGATCTGCACCATTAACCAGGGACATATCTTGCTTTAGGTAGGTAAAGTGCTATAATACAATCACAGGAAAAATAAAAGAACCCCCGGTGCTGGAACACCAAGGGTTCGGGCGGCTCCGCAGCTTTCCTGCGATACACCACACCAGATAAGAAAAGTGTATCATAGCTGCGGACGCCTGTCAAGAACGCTGGAAAGGAGCAATGCAAAATGGTCACGCCAGATAAAATCAGGACGGACGCAGCCAAGCTCGACGCCTACCTGGAGGCTTTCGAGCACGCCTACCTCCACTTCCTCGATGTGGGTTCTGAGGAAACGGAGCAGAGAAACAGAGGAACCTTCGCTTTCTACGAAATCCGGGACAAGATCATCGGCCTGATGGTTGAGATGGATGAGTTCGCCGGCCACATGGAGGTCTGCAATGCCATCTTTGCCGCCAATCAGGTGAGGAGAGGCGGTGCCGCCACATGAGCGACGGGAAGAACTTTGTGGGACGGGTAGCCGTCATTGAGCAGGAGGGCCTTGTGATAAGGGTCTTGCTGAACGAAGGAGAAACGATGTATGCGGCGAGAGACATCCTGGCCGCCTGCGGAGTGAAGTACCCGACGAAGTGGTGCCAGAGAGAGGCACAGGCGAACAGCCCTGTGAAGCTCATTAAGCTGGACTATCCGGTCAACGGGAAGACGGGCGGTACGTCCAGAAGGTCAGTCCCGATGTACTTTGTGTCTGAGAAGTGCGGGCGGATGATCTTGGACATGGTTGGATGCGACAAGGGCGTCCGCTCCTGGTTGGAGAGCGAGGTGCTCTCCTACAAACTGAAGCCGGCCGAAGATCCTGAGCCGGTGGTAGTCACTGAGCCCGCGAAAAAGGTTGAGCCGGCGATGGACGTAGACGGATTTCTAAGCCGTAGAATTGACAATCTGCTGTTTGAACTCCTGGAAATCAAGAAGTACATAGCGCAACCAAGAACTTGATGCTTGGCCCCGGTTTTGCACCGGGGCCTTTTCTTTGCACAGAATTAACCGACTGGTGTTTCACATGAAACACAACGGATAATCTGCGGATAGGTACACCCTCAGCACACGGACTGACGATATATGCTAAAACGAATAGATTGTAGAACAAAATCAGAAAAATAATGCGAAAACATATTGACATAGATAGGTAATGTGCTACAATATAATCACAAGATAACCAATCGGATAAAGCGAGGAAGCCAGCGAGGTAAGGAGGTGGCGACATGGTAAAGAAAACGGATATTGTTCGAGCCGCCGTTTCTGCCGGAAACTTCAAAGAAGCCCTGAGAATTGCAAAGGACTTCCGCATCAACATCACAAAGGAACAGCGGAGTACGATGGCGCGAGCATACGAGTGTATGGTCCATGAAGATTTCTATAAGCAGATCGGGACCGACATCCCGGCGGCAATCGAAGAGGGCGTGAGTCTCGTTCAATCCCTATACGGGCGAGTGGCCGCCAAATCTCAGTAAAGCACCGGGAAAGCGGTAATCGGTCGAACTGAATATCTGAATACCAATCGAACAAAAGGGGCGTACGCGAGCTCCCAGGGCCATCCGCGGCCGTGTGGTAGCCAGTTGGCTAATACGCAAAAATCAATCGGATAAAAACGAGGAGGTACATCATTATGGGAACCAGAAATTTGACCGCAGTCTACATCGACGGAGAGTACAAGGTAGCCCAGTACGGGCAGTGGGACGGATACCCGGAGGGACAGGGGCTGACGGCCCTGCATTTCCTACGGGACGAGATGGACGCCGAGAAGTTCAAGACGGCTGTCCGCAATTCCTCTTACATTGACCCGAATGAGCTGATGAAGCTCTGGGAGAAGTATGGGATGAGATCTGACGGCCTTGTCACGATGGAAGATGCCGACAGAATGAAGAAGTCCCACCCGGAGTTCAGCAGAGACACGGGAGCAGAGATCCTCAGCCTCATTCAGAGCAAGCCGGACGGAATGAAGCTCAACGACAACATCGGTTTTGCGGCCGACAGCCTGTTCTGTGAGTGGGCGTGGGTCATCGACTTCGATGCCGGCACGTTCGAGGCGTTTGAAGGCTTCAATCGGAACGGGCCGCTGGAAGAGGGAGAACGCTTTTTCTTCCTGAACCCGCTGGCCGAGGATGGCTACTATCCGGTGAAGAAGGTAGCTGAATGGTCGCTTGATGGTCTCCCGTCTGACGAGGACTTTCTGGCGGCGTTCAAAAGCGAAGACGAAGAGGGGGAGTGACCTGTGGAGCAGTCACTACGTGAGAAGATGGAAGCGGCGGTGGCAAAAGAACTGGGCGAGAGCTACCGTTACTGCATGCAGCCAGACGGGACGTTCAACATGGAGATCTACGCCGACTACCGGGATGAGATGGATGGGAAGACCGCCGGAGAGATCTGTAGCGGCAAGGACCCCGTGTGCGCCCTATGGGACAAGCTGACTGACTGGTACTTCGATAGCGAGTGTTATTACAGGGCGGAGCTGAGGAAGGAAATCCAGAAAGAGCTTGAGAAAGAGGGCGGCCCATATCAGGGCGGTATGAGCTCCGAGGAAGAGGACGTCTTCGGCGAGGTGCTGGATGAACTGGTGTACTGGACATACCCGGAGGACCACTTCATGAAACAGGAGTTCTTCGTGAACATCATGGTGGACACCGGGGACGGGAACTACGACTACACGTTGAACGGCATCTATCCGTGCTGGTACGGACAGTATGAGGCCCGGATCGACGAGAAGAGCTCGTTGTTGTGGCTGGCCAGACAGCAGGGGTACACGAAGACGCAGCTCTGGAAGGCGCTCCGTGAGGGCGACATGGCGGACCCGAAGGGCTTCCTTGAGAGCTGCCGGGTTGAGCTGGCAAATCTACCGTCGCACATGTCCACACTGACGTTCCTGGTGCGGATGACGCTTGAGGATCTGATTACCCTGAACAGGTGCATCAAGCTCCAGGACCGGAACGGGCACTTCTATGATGCCAGAAAGAACCCGTACTGCGGGTACATCGTTATCGACAAGGACACGGTGGCAGGACTGTTCGACCCGTGGTCCGGCGGAGGGAGCGTCCTCGAAATCCAGTTGGAGAAGGATGTCCGCCTCCCCATCCGCTATATCAGATCGGCATTGCCGGACGGTTGTGATGGTTACAGCATCGACAGTGTGTATGGACTCTGCGGCTCCGCATGGGAGAGCGACGCTGTAAAGGAAATTCACGTGCCGCGGAATATCTGCCAGATGGAGGAGGCGATGGCCGGATGAAGACGGTATCTGACCTGAAACCGGGCGATAAAATCCGGCATGGGTGCCTGGAGCTCACCGTGAAGGGAATCTGGCTGGCGGATGATGGGAAGACCTGCATCCTGTTCGAGGACATCCCGTCAACCGATGAGAACAGCCAGGCGTTTCAGGATCTCGTGAGGCGGACTGGCGGGACTGGAATGATGCTCCCGGCGAAGGTTGAGAACAAAGGGTATGAGGCAAGCCTGTCAATGAAGCTGCTGGAAAAGTACAACGACGATCTTGCAAAGCAGTTGAGAGAGGAGATGGAAAAGTGGAAGTAAGGCCGTGGATGCTTGAGGCCATGAAGTGGGGAGCAATGATTTATCCCGACATGGTTGCCGGCAACGTGTATCTTTACCAGCTTTACACAATGTGCTTTGTCGGGTTCAAGAGCAAGGACGTCGCCGAAGCGTTTGTTGACTGGGCCGAGAAAAATATCGACCATTGGGGGTACGACCCTATCACCCTGATTGATACAAACGATGAGGCCACAAGAGAGCTATGGAAGGTTCACATCAAGAAGCAGACGCCTGAGCAGAAGAAAGTGGGGGAAGACGGGGCCGTCGGGCTGGAGTATGCAGTCTCTAAGCTACATGCGTTTCTTGAGTCTGGGTATGAAGTGAACCAGAGGCCCGGACAAACATGGTGGCTTCGCTCTCCTGACGGAGGGTATAAGCCTGTATCAAGGGCAGATAGGGAAATCGCCATCATCGTAAAGGACGGAAGGGTGGCAGATGTGTACGCCACCTGGAAAGAAGACCTCAGCATCGAAGTGGTGGACTTGGACATGAATGGTGACGAAGAACGAGAAGCCGAAGTGATGGACTGCATGAAAGAGATCGAGGCCAAGGTCGAAAGCAGAACATTGTTCAAAATCTACTGAGGTGGTGAAACCGTGATTACCAAAGAAAAGATAAAGGCTGGCCTTCACGAAGGGGCCGTTCGGCTTATCACAGACCCGAACATGGAGAGCGGGACCGTCTGCCAGATCGGAGAACTCTGGTTCTATTTTGGAGGAGAGACTGCTGAGGACATGACGCCGGAGGAATACATGAAATGTGTCCCGGTGGATGACATAGCGGACGAAATCTTCGAGGCCGTGGTGTCTTTCAAGGACAGTTGCTTTGAAGATGAGTACGAATACTACGACGAAAAGCTCAGAAATGTGAAGGAGGGAATTTGATATGCCGAACTATGTGAAAAATCGCGTGAAGATGGAGGGCATTGCGAACCTCCCGCTGTTCAGAGAGGTCGATGGCAAGAAGCACTTCGACTTCAATAAGCTGATTCCGATGCCGGAGCAACTGGAAATGGAGGATGGCTCCACCACGGAGGAGAGCATCATCTACTACCTAACGGAGCGGTGCAGCATTCCCGTTCAGGATTTGCAGAGCGACAAAGCCAGCATGGCAAGCGCCCTCGTGCGAAATATGTTCTCCGCCAAATGGCACGAAGAGGTGTTCCGCAGGGTGCGGGAAAAGATGGCCGGTGCCAGTGAGGCAGAGAGGGGCATTGCCTACGATAAGGGGCGGCAGTATATCTCCAACTTCATGGAGTACGGGTTCACAACGTGGTATGGGTGGTGTAGCCACCATTGGGGCACCAAGTGGAACGCGATGGACACGAAGATTCTGGATGAGGACACCATTGAGTTCGACACAGCGTGGTCAAACCCGGACCCAATCATGGAAAAGCTCGGAGAGATGTACCCAGGAATCCACATTGAGCATTGGTGGGCCGACGAGGATGTCGGTAGCAACACCGGGTATCGGGTCATGTTCGATGGAGGGGTAGTAGAGAACCGCTTTGACGGAGACAGCGACGCTTATTCGATCTACACGATGCTCTGGGGCGAAAGCAAGTGCGTGTACCTCGACGATAGCGGCCTGATTCATTTCAAGGACTGCGACACCTGCGATGGGTGCGGTTGAGAGGGGGGCGAGACAGCGTGAAAGAGGAATTTGAGGTCAAGGTTGAAATCACCGTGAGGCTGACCCGGCAGGACATAGACGACATCATGGTAGCGGCCTTGGAGGGCGGGATTGACTACTGGTGCTTCAAGGCGGAGGTCGTCGGAGAATATCTGGGGGAATACGCCAGTGAACAGATTAGCCGGGGCGGGATGCTGAAGCTCTACGACATTGAGACCGGAGAAAAGTATTGGCTTGACCGGGACAAGTTCCTGAAGGGCTTCAAGCTCTGGCTGGAGAACGACGGAGATCAGTACGGCGCTGTCGAAGATGGAGAAGTAGATTGCTGTAACATCGACGCTGGGTGTGCCGATGAGATCGTCCAGTATGCCTTGTTCGGAGAGGTGATTTACGGATGAATGATGTGAAACGTCGGGCCATCGACACCATGAACGAGCTCCACCGCACCATCCCGTACAACGATTACTGCACGGTGATGGACGGCCTCCAGGACATCGAGGCCCTTCGGGACCGGGATGAAGAGTTGGAAGAGATGTGGCGCCGGTTCGGTGATGTCCCTATGGACCCGGAGACAGAGTGTATCGAGGAGCAGTTCATGGGGTGGGGGTCCGGCACCCACCGGGAGGAAATATGGCACTGGTTCGACCGGCGGCACAGTAAGGGCATCGCCTATCTGCTGTATAACGAAGGGTTTGATCGTACGCCAGAGGCGGCGAAGCTCCTTTACCTAAAGCAGCTCTGCATTGAGTGCGAGTCATCGTCCTGCCAGTACAACCACCAAGGAGAGTGCCGATTTGCCCTGGTACATGAACGCAAGCCCCGTATCACCGATGAGGATGGGTGCATCGACTATGATTTCAACGAGGGAGAGCACTGAGAAAGAAGGCATCAAAGAAGCTGGTGCCGCTATAAAGAAGCTCCGAACAGAAAGGGGAATAACTCAGCGGGGGCTTGCTGATATGGTCGGTACGAGTCGTGAAATCATCCAGCGTTGGGAGAACGGGCGAGGTAGACCGTCAGATCGTTTCCTGCCTGCCCTTGCGGATGCCCTCCGATGTGATGTAAGAGACATCTGGTCCCCTCCCATCAAATACTGGCTCCGTGGCTACGACGAGGAGAAGATAGCCAGAGCCGGCGAAGCAGCACCGCTCCTGAAGCGGCGGCTTGAACTTGAGATGTCACAGGTCGAACTGGCGAGGAAGTCCGGGGTCGGGCTGAAGACAATCCGGGATATTGAAGCTGGCTACCATGCTCCGACTTGGGAAACTCGGAAAAAGCTGAGAGCAGCACTTGGAATGTCGGAAGAGCGGTACTACTCCATAGAGGACAGGAACAAAATGGTTTTGCACATGCAGAACATATTGCAATGGGTAATCACCGACTACAATTCCGCAATCCTCCGGCTCGGCATGGACTATCAGGACGTCTTACAGGAACTCAACCTATGTGCAATCCGGGCGATAGACCGATTTTATCCAAGAGATGGCGGCGCAAGCGTAGAGACCTACGTCATCCGAAATCTCATGGGCAGAATGAAGAACCTGATACATAAGCACAATGCTGGAGGCATGGTAGGGGGAGCAGCCAAAAACTCTAATGTTCCGCTGGTGGTATCACTTGAGCAACTGATGGAACAAGGAGCCAGATCTGTAGAGCGAATGGAGGCGAGTTAAATGAGCTACATAGGAGGCGGTCCATACTACGCAGAGACCTGCCCGCTGTGTGGGGAGACGATGTGGAACGGCCGGTGTGAGAACCCTGACTGCCACTATCATTGGTATCCGAAGGAGGACGATGACGATGACCGCGATGAGAATAGACAGGGAGGCCGCTGGTAGGCTCCTGGACAGTTGCGATGGCATTTCTGGACGCTATGAACCGGCGGGCTTGTTTTATCTGAAGGAAGGCGACAAGTTCATTGGCATTGACAACAGCACCGGGAACGCCTGGACCGAAGAGTTCCCAGATGAGGCCAGTTGCCTCCGGTGGCTGGCCGGAGAGGAGTGAGAGAGATGAAGAAAGAGCAGCCGGTTATTACATATACAGAGATCCTGTCCAGAGCCGCCGGAAGCATTGAGCGAGACATTGCTGAGTGGCAGGATAAGGCGAAGGGCTTGCAAGGGGCCGAGAACATGCTCGGCCAATATGTTGACGGCCTCAGAAAGAAGCTGGATGCCATCAACACGATGTACCGCATCGAAACCGGAAGCGACCTGTGAGGAGGCTTGCGCTATGAATGAGAAAAAGATTGCTTTCGACGTCTATCTGCTGGATGTGTACCTCGATGAAGGTGGGTGGATTGAAAATGAGAGGCACCTGCTTGGTAACATGGAGGTTGAGCCAGCGATAGGCAAGGAAATTGATGCCGTTGATGTCCTGTCGGCCCTGAAAAAGTTCAGATACCGTGACTACACGGGCAGGCAGATCAGCGCCTTGGTCACGACGGACAGGCGAACTGTCTATGCGGAGGACTACTACGGAGATGGTAGCTGGTGGGAAGTCGGCGCTGTAAAGAACCATGTGCCGGTGTACGGCCTGAAGCTGAAGGGGGACGCGGCATGAAAAAGACAGACCTGAAAGCCGCGCTCCGAAGCGGAGCAAAACTGAATGACCTTCTGTCGTTCGGCCCTGGACAAGACTGCGAGATTTTCAAGGCGGACAAGTTCTATGAAGACGATGAGGTGATATACGTCCCGGACGTGTCCCTGAATGAGATCCCGCTCAATCGGCCCATCACTGACCAGAATGAGCTCGACGAGGTGATCGGGTATTGCTACACCGGCCGCGACTTCGTGGAGGAGTGCAACGGAGACCGGGAACTGGCAGAGCGTCTGTTCTGGTACTGCGACTGGCAGCATCCGTCCTCGGCGGCAGATGAAATCCAAGATGAGGAGGATGAAGAGTGAAGCAGAAAGAAAAGAAATCTGTGGGACATGGCCAGATTGATGTCTTCGACGAGATCATCGTGGACAACTTTGCGGGCGGTGGCGGTGCCTCCACCGGAATTGAGCTGGCCGCCGGCCGGGTGGTGAACATAGCAATCAACCATGACCCAGACGCCATCCTGATGCACCGCACGAACCACCCGTACACTGAGCACATCCAGGCCAGCGTATGGGATGTTGACCCGGAAGAGGTGTGCCGGGGCCGGCCGGTCGGGCTGGCATGGTTCTCACCAGACTGCAAGCATTTCTCCAAGGCGAAGGGAGCGGCCCTGGTTGACCGGAACATTCGGGGTCTTGCGTGGATCGTGTTGAGATGGGCCGGGATCGTCAGACCCAGGGTCATCATCCTTGAGAACGTCGAGGAATTTGTGACATGGGGGCCAGTGAGAAAAGGCCGCCCGGTCAAGAAGCTGTCCGGCAAGACCTTTTTGCAGTGGAAGAGCCAGCTTGAGGCCCTCGGGTACAATGTTGAGCACAGAGAGCTTGTCGCCGCGGATTATGGGGCCCCCACAACGAGGAAGCGGTTCGTGCTCATTGCGAGGTGCGATGGACGGCCCATTGTATGGCCTGAGAGAACCCATGCACCACGGGACAGCGAAGAAGTCAAGAGCGGGAAACTGCTTCCATGGAGAAGCGCCGCAGAGATTATCGACTGGTCCGTTCCAAGCTATTCTGTGTTCGCAAGCAAGGCTGAAATAAAAGAGAAATACGGCGTGACCGCTGTACGGCCGCTGGCCAGGAACACAATGCGCCGCATCATCCGTGGCGTGGATAAGTTCACCATCAAAAGCGGGACACCGTTCTTGGTGGAGTGCAATCACGGAGGAGATGGACACACAAGAAGTTCCGCGGACCCAATCAACACACTTACCGGGAAATACACTGGAGGAGTGTGTGAGCCGGTCGTGGCTCCATTCACGTTCAGCAACACGGGAGGAAGCGTAGGAGGGTCTGCCTGCGATCCTGTGCATACCGTGCGTACCGCCGGTGGCCAAATCCTTGCATCCGCTAACCTCATGAGCATTGGGCAGACTGGCGGCGGTGACAGAGTACGAGATGCGCGAGATCCGGCGCCTACCTGCGTGTCGAAGCAGGAAACGTGTATGGTCGCCGCAAATCTGATTCAGTACCACACAGAGCAGACGGAGAATGTCAGAGCGAATGGCGTGGCAACTCCGCTCCCGACGGTAGATGCCGCGAATAGATACGGACTGACCTGCGCCAATCTGGTTGAGTATTTCGGGAACGGAGCCCCGCTTGACGTAATGGAACCCATGCACACCGTGACCAGCCACGACAGAGAGGCGGTCGTGGCCGCCCACATCCAGAAGTTCTATGGCGGTGTAGTCGGAGAAGATGCTCAAGAGCCGTTGCCGACGGTTACGGCGGTTGACCACAATGCACTATGCGCGGCGCACGTCGTAGAGTTCAAGGGTCAGGACATAGGCCAGGAACCCCAAAAGCCCCTGCGTACCATCACGGCCTCTGCCGGCGAGTTTGCGGCCTGCAATGTGTATCTGGCCAAGATGGACGGGCGGGATATGGGCTACTGGCCGAAAATCAGGGAGCTCCTGAATGAGCACTGTGGGTACTCCCTGAAGGAAGATGAGGTCCTGTTGCTCCAGATTGGTGGGTCATGGTACTTCATATCGGACATTACCCTGCGGATGCTGACGCCGAGGGAGCTCTACAACGCCATGGGCTTCCCGCCGGACTACATCATTGACAGGGACTACCTGGGCAATGCCTATGGAAAGAGCAAGCAGGTTGCCCGGTGTGGTAATGCCGTGTGCCCGCCAATGGCAACGGCTCTGGTCAAGGCGAACTTCCCGGAGTGGTGTGGTCAGGACATCACGACCATGGCCCAGCTTGAGAAAGTGGTGGCCATATGAAGAACAGGATAACCGTCAGGCACGGTATGCTCGGAGATCTGATACAGTACCTCAAACAAAGCGGATGGACTATCGAAGAGCCTGTCGGTGAGTACGAAGTCCTGAGAGCCAGAAAGAAGGGCTATCCAAGGCCGCTGTTAGTACACCAGAGAAAAGGGCGCGGGTGTGGCTTCAGCATTGATGAGCGAGACATGAAGGTCTACCAGGGATGGCAGAGAAGCCGACGTCGACGTGGACTCAATCCAGACTGGCCTACGAGAGAAGAGGAAGAGCGGGAACGCTGGCCCATGTGGAGAGGAGAGGTCTGAATATGGAAATCAGAAGAGGAGACATTTTCTATGTAATGAGATCCGGCGTAGAGGTCGGAAGTGAGCAGTGGAGTGGGCGGCCGGGCGTGGTCGTGTCCTGCGATGAGAACAACATCCACAGTGAGGTGATTGAGGTCGCATACTGCACGACACAGCCGAAGTCGCCACTGCCGACGCACGTAGGCATCATGAGCACGAACAGGCCGAGCACAGTCCTCTGTGAACAGATAAATGCCGTTTCGATAGAGAGGATCGGCGACTATATCGGACGCTGCACGGCCGATGAGATGCGGGAAATCGACATCGCCATTGCCACGTCGCTTGGGCTGAAAAAGTACCCTGGTCTTATCCAACGACTGAAGGAGCGGGATGAGCAGGAAAAAGGATGCCCGGAGAAGACCCGAGAAGATATGCCGCACGATGGTATTGCGAAGGGCGCCACACTTGAGACGGAGAGGGACATATATCGGAAGCTGTATGAGGACCTCTTGGACAGGGTGCTCCGCTTCACATGCCCGGAACGCGCTGGTTAATACTTGGCGTTCTTTGCCGAGTTGGCACCATGAAATGAACGGAAATAAGCAATTCTGCCACAGAAACTTGATTTTGAATTTGTTTCGGTGTATCATTGGTGTCAATAAGGGCAACGGGAGGTGAATACATGACGGCAAAGGATGCCCTTGTGGCGGCTCTGTACAGAACAGGGCACACGCAGGAAAGCGCAGCAAGACTTATCGGATGGAACGGCCAGCAGATCAGCCAGCGGCTTGCCAGAAACTCTATGAGGGCGGATGAGCTCTTGACCCTTATGGATGCGATTGGCGTTGATGTGACCTTCACTGTCAGAAAGACTGGAGAGGTACTCAGGGAGCACACGACTGGACACGGGCGCCGGGTGCATGGAACCGTCGACAAAGTGTTCTATGATACCGGGGCCGCAGACGCTCTGTCCAACAGCTTCTATGAGGATGGCGTCAGTGAGTATAAGGACGGAGAAGCCTGCGAATTGTACGTCGACAAGAAGGGGCGGTATTTCATGGCGGAGTACCACGAAGACGGAAAAGACCGGATTCGCTCTGTATCGCCAAGCGTAGCCGCTGCCTTCATCGAGAAGTACGGAACAAAAATCGAGAAAGGCCCAAAAGAAGAGTGATGAGAGCCTCCGAACCGGGAAAACCGGGTCGGGGGTTCTCTTTTTATATGCAGAAAGCATCTCCACGCCCACGTAGAAGGCGCTACAAGCTAAGAAAAGAGGAGATGATACCATACCACTCCGCTTGAAACAAGGGCGCTTACGTGGCTCTCAGAGATGCTCTGCAATAGATTGAAAACGCTCATTTTTTGCAAAAATAAAGGAAAAATAATGCGAAAACATATTGACATAGGTAGGTAAAATGGTACAATATACTTACAGGATAACCAGTCGGATAACGCAGGAAAGCCAGTTGGAAGCAGAGAGGGTTGACGATGCCGGCCCAAGCCAAAAGCCTCTGCAAGAACTGGTGGAGCAATAAAGAGGGAGCTATGATGATTAGATACTTTGAAGTGATGCTGGATGATGGGTACTCAATCTGCATCAAGGGCGTGAGAAAGCCCTCGAAGGAAGAAGCTGCTGCCTTCCTCACAGAGAGGGATTTGAAGGGCCGGAAGGTTGTCGATGTGGAAGAGTGGGACAGAAAGGACGCCGAGACCGCATTTGACTTCGACAGAGAGGCTGAGTGGCCTGTATTTGGCCGGTAATCTATTGGGAAGGAGCAACAGTGGAATGAAGCTGACATTTCAAAATGAGCAGATGAGCCTGTTCGACCTCCTGGAGGTCAAGAACGGGGCGACATCCTGCTTCACTGGGAGGACAGAGCCCCTGGAAAGCATGACAGACCAGATAAAGAAGCTGGTGCCAGATGGTGAGTTCTTTGTGTATGTGGGCGTCCATCCTTTGGTTCTGAGACGGACGAAGCTGAAGAGAGACGAGATCCCGGAAGGGCATGAGTTTTACCACTACATGGTAGGCGGTACAGTGTACGCCGGCATCTTCGTTGGTTCCGACGACACAGAATGACGCGGAAAGAGGTGCAGTAGACGTGATGAGACAGATTAAGAGAGATGATGGCATCAAACTGGCAAATGGGCGGTCGGCCATCCTGAGCGCGGTGGAGCTTCCGGGCGGAAAGTTTGAGGTCATGCTCCTTACGAAAGACGCGGTGGCAGACGAGATCCGGTCGGCTCAGTGTGAGACAGAGAAGGTGGCCCTGCTCATCTTCAATGAGATGCGGGACCAATACCACGTGCCGGAGTTGACCGGGCGGTACAAGAAGCTGGCAGCCGACCTGAAGGATGCCTTGGCCTACGGACTGGAACACGCCGGCACCGATGATGGCGGGACATGCAATTTCGATGCTCCGACGCTCCATCTGCCGAGGTGGAACCAAAAGATGGTGGAGGCTGCGGCAAAAGAGGCCGGAACTGGATGCTTCCAGTGGAAGGCGTTCTCCAAGAGTGTATACGTGTTCTCCGTTCCGGGAGTCGGCCAAGGGTACACAAGGACCTGCGCGGCAGAGGCCATGAGCGACTTCTTGAAGGACAGGGGCTACGATGCCGGTATGTACTACCAGATGGACTGAGGAGGGTCAACATGGAAGCGGACCTGAAAACTTTGTTTCTCAGCAAAGCGAGAGAGCTTGAATGGGATGTCGATATTGACGAAGGCGGCTGGCAGTTCAAGAAGTATAGTCCGGCCGGCGAGGACTTTTTCTTCGGAATCAGCGGAGAGGACGTTGTTGCTGAGGTCCTCGAATTTTACGAAACCTTCGATACCGAGGACCATGTGATGGGGCTCATGGAGGCCAAAAAGAACGGCTTCGGCGGTGTCCCGAGCCTGAAAGAGCTTGTTGAAGACGCGGATGCCATCGAGAAGATGCTGGAAGAGCTGTACGACGCTCTGAGCGATGTAAAGGAAGTCTACTACAGAAACGAGGAAGGAGATGATGAGGAATGAGCCACCGCGAGGAGATCTCGTCCAAATACGGTTGGCCGCTGAAGATACATAGTCGCGGGTACGATGCGTACCTGAGCGGCGTACAGCCGCTTACGGGTGGAGATGTAGCCGCCATTTACCGCTTTCCCGGAGGGGAATCGGTGGTGTTCGAGGATGAAATGAACCCGGCGGAGAAATTCCACGAGCTCATGTCCATTGTCTGGGCAACACCGAGTGCCCTGGACAACCAGAAGGAGCTGTTTGAGCAACAGCCGGTGGACTGGTACAAGGAGATTGCCCTCCACGCCATGAAGAGTATCTCCCACACGCTCGGGCCGGAGCAGTTCACGCACCAAAGAGCAGATGTGTTGGGGTGGCAAGCTCACCACGTCACAAAGGCGGTCTTTGAGGAGCAGGGGCTGTTTGACCCATACAAGGACCAGGAGTTCTTGGAGGCAGCCGGGAGCCTGCTCCCGTGGTACGTCAAGAGATATACGGAGGCGAGATCATGAACGAGGAAATGCGGCGAGAACTGGATTACATTTTCGGCTTTGTGAATGAGGGTGGGTTCGACCAGGACATAGCCTGCGACCAGCTCATCTGCCTGTGGACGGCGTTCTGCCTGCGTTTCGGACTCGATGTCGATACGGCAGAGTACGACAGAATTGTGCTGGAGATCTGGGACGCCTTGACCGCAAGCGAAGAGGACCCGGCTTTCTGGGGGGATTTCGATGAGTTCGATAACTCGATGGCGAAATATTTAGTTTGAAGGGAGAAGACAATATGAACGCATATCAGGAGTTGCAGAATAGGCACCAGCAAGAGGTCAACGCTTTCCCGTGCTTCTTTGCTTTTAGCGATGAGCAGTTCAATGAGGGTATGAAGAGTCTGGGCCTGCGCCCGAAGGATACGAAGTTGATTTACAGAGCCCCCGGCGGGATGTTCTATCGGAAGTCCGACGCCCCAAAGCTCCGTGAGCTGCTGGACCGCCACGAGCGGGAGCGTGTGGAGGCCATCGAGGCAGACGTGACCGGGGAAGGCTACATCTACCAGATGTTCGCACATGAGCTGGCAAACCACGAGTACGGCTACACCTACGACCTGGAGGAAACCCTCGATGCCGTCGGGTTGACAGCCGAGCAGATTAAGGGAAACAAAGCCCTGCACCACGGGCTCCAAAAGGCTCTCAAGCGGTACGGGGTCAAGATTTGAGGAGGTAGGTCATGGAAATCAACATCAAACCGCTGGATTCGTCACTGGTCCATCAGGCAAACATGAACAGTATGGGCGGGAAGCGTGGCGATCTATCCGTCACAAGCTACGAGGACTACTGTAATCGGGTGCTCTCTTGGCCTATTGCCGATGAGAAGAAGCAGAAGGTCGTCGACCAGATCTACCAGAAGTGCAGCGAGAAGCTCCGTCACGAAGCAATGCACGTCAGTTGGGCCGTTGCTGGGCCGGCCAAATACGACGCTCGGAAGCTGGACCGCAGCGATACCATTCTGAGGCTTTCCTCCGAGCTTGCGGAGTGGTTCGATGGGCTGGAAAAGCAGGTCAAAGCAGGAACTCAACAGGATGACAAGAGGGATCGGTTGTTACGGCTCATCGAGTTCGCGGACAGCCGACCGGAGCTGGACCCGACTGGGGAACTGGCCGAGCTTTCCATGGTGGACAACGCGAAGTTCATTGAGCTGTTCGAGGCCATGCAGCCGAAGTACAAGTGGCGGAAGAACAGCAATATCTACAAGCTGTACATCGCATCAAAGGAGGGCAAGGTCAAAGAGATCAAGCCGGAGGTGTTCTTCGAGGATGCCAACTTAACGGCGTTCGTGGAAGGCGACCGGGCCTACATCCGCTTCATCATGAAGCCGGCGCGCCAGCTCATGGTGGCGCTGAAGAGCCGTGGCTGGTGGTGGAACAGCGGGAAGCGGGCGTGGAGCACATACCTGGATCGGCTCGATAAGGAATGGGTGTCCGGTATCAGCACCCAGTACGCGAAGTACATCTGATGGGGTGACGGTATGAGAAGAGAGCCTATCTTTTGCAACCCGGATATATGCCCTCACTGCCAGTACATCGGCGAAGGAGACAGCTACTGCGATGAGATTGGAGAGGTTGTCCTCTCCGACTGGGAGCCGACCGAGCACTTTATGGGCCCTGGGTGCCCGTACAGAAACAGAAGAAAGCGAGGAAAAAAGAGATGAAAGTGTCGATTAAAACGCCCTTTGCGGAGATGTCCTTGGAGATGTCTCAGTACAGTGCCATGCAGTTGCTTCAGCAGGCCATGGAGTCAGCTTATAAAATCCCGCCGAAGGAAACAACTGCCAAGTCGGAAAGCGCGCCCGCTGGTGGTGAAGAGCCGGAGAAAGAGAACGCCGAGAAGCCGGCTCCTAAGAGTCGTGTTGAGTCGATGTTTGGGAGCAAAGAAACCTGGAACACGCCGGAGGAAAGCGGGCAAGACAAACCGAATGAGGGCAAGCAGACCTACAAGGGGTTCCTGCTCATCCGATGCGAGAAGTGCGGCCGCGTAAAAGCCTACTGCGCCAAGTACCCCACATCGGCTCATCGGTGCGAGTGCGGTCACAGCACTGAACTGGAAGACCTCATCCCGGTATATGCGGTATGCAAGTGCGGCGGAGAGTTCAAGTATCGGACGAATATCCGAGACCCCCAGATCACCATTGACTGCCTGAAATGCAGCGCCCCCATTGACCTGGAGCTAAACAAGAGAGAAACCGCATACGTCACCATCGGCCGCGAAATGCGGGGGGGGGTATTGATAACCATTATCCGAGTTACGTCGGAAGAGATGCTGGCCGAATGAAATTCTGAAACCTGGGAGGCGACGAAGATGGCAAGAGGACGCCAGCAAAAGTGGATATGCCTTGACTGCGGAGCGGCCTTTTCCATCCAGGGAGCAGCTCCGAAGATGTGTTGCATCTGCGGGTCCAGTCGGCTTGGAAGGGCTCCGAGCATTGAGCTTGCAAAGAACTTTGAAGAGAAGCGCCTGGAGCTCGAGGCTGTATGCAAGGATCTGAACGAGATGTATGGAAGATATGCAGAGTTGAAGGCGCGCTACGACGAGATCATGGCTTACTGGAAGCAGCAGCGCCGGCGGGGATATATCACGCCGGAGGAATATGAGGAATTGAGCCGGATGTTCCTCGGTAACAGACCTGTTTAGAGAGCTTCCAGACGTTAAAAACCTACCATCCATCACCAGAAGCCGCCCCAGGGGCTGTAGGCGGCTGTTTTCTGGCTCAACGGATAGCCAATCGGCTATTTAGTGTTATCCGAATAGGCGGTGAGGAGATGTGAACTACTACGCTATTTACGATGCCTACAGCGGGGAGCTTCTGGCAGAAGGAAACTCGGAGGAGTGCAGGAAGAAACTCGGATGTTCAAGTCTTGACAGCTTTTATGCGCTGGCAAACCGCTCCCGCAGAGGCATCAACAAGAAGTACAGGGTGGTCATCAAGAAGGGCGGCGAAGTCGATTACCCGGTCCTTGGAGCTGATGACCCGATTTTGAAAGGAGATGAGAAACAGTGAACCAGCAAAGCCGACCGATACTGTTCAACACCGAGATGGTGAAAGCGATCCTGAGCGGAAAGAAAACCGTAACGAGGCGGATTATCAAGCCTCAACCGAAAGGGACTCCATATCCGATGACTATGTCCAGCTCTTGGCCGCACTACTTTGGGCAGACTGGATACGATGCGCTTTTACGGCCACCGTACTGGACTGGTGACATCTTGTGGGTACGCGAAACATGGACCACCGTCCCAGACGGGGCATACGTCTACAGGGCGTCCGTTGAGTGCCCTGATGCTTGGAAGGGAACGTGGAAGCCATCCATCCACATGCCGAAGGATGCCGCTCGGCTGTTCCTGCGGGTGACAGGGGTATGGGCGGAGAGGTTGCAGGACATCAACCTCGACCCTCCTGGGGCTGAAAATCAGGTTATTCGAGAGGGATCTCGATACCTGTGCGACTTTATTGCTGTATGGGATAGGACCATCAAGCCGTCAGATCGCCCAGCTTATGGATGGGATGCCAACCCGTGGGTATGGGTCATCGAGTTCGAGAAAATCAGCAAGGAGGACGCGAAGAAATGAGCGTAATGCGTGAAGTAGCGGATCTGCAAGCGGCATATCAAAGACTGATTGATGAAAGGCGGTTGACCAAAAAGGCGATGTGCGACCTGTGCATACCGTTCCGAGACAAGTACGGCCTGAAGGACTCCCAGGCTCTTCGAATCGCCCGGAATGAGATGGACCTACAAGAGATGGCAGATCTGCTGGAGGGACAGAAAGATGAAGCGTAGCTGCCTGCTGGGGGATGCGAAATGAAAGAATGGAAGCGAGTGAAGGTGTGCCCGGTGTGCGGCGGTCGCCTTGTGGTCAGCGACTTCTACACAATGAGCCGCGACTACAGGATTACAAAAAAGGGCGTGTTGAGCAAGAGGTGTTCAACATCAGACCCAGGTCCGCTCGACTGCACGACGGCAAGCTGTCTTGATTGTAAAGCCTCGTGGGACGCAGATCATGTTACAGTTGATGCCGATAGCACCGTTTGGTTAAAGGTCGAGCAGGAAGAAGACGAGTAATATGGGGGGCCAATCAATGGAACGCATAACAAGACGTTGGGGATATGACCATCCAGGGCTTACGGGACGAGCGGTGTGCGAGTTCCATGAGTGCCCATCGGGTGGAGATTGCAGAACCTGCAACCATGCCAAGGTTAACAATCGGCTTGCAGACTATGAGGACACCGGGCTCACGCCCAGGGAAATTATCGAACTGAAGGCCAGGATGGATGGACTGGAGAAATAGAGGGAGCTGATTGAAATGAGACTGACAACCGATAACCCGCAGAACAATGTCGAGACTGCATTGAACCTGTTCTACATAAAGGACGGGGAGACCTATGTGAGGGGTGGCGGGCCGGCGCCTGACTACCCGGACATCAGCCTGAACGAGTACACGCGCCAGATCATCAAGACCCATGCGCCGGATAGCTACATGGAACTGAGCGACGATGAACTGTCTATGATGATGGCAGAGTGGTCGTTTGAGGGGCCTGATACCATAGAAGGACTGATTGCTACCCTCTACACCGCGGCGTGGGCATTTTCGGACCTTCGAGAGCACCTGAAACGGCGCGAAGATGCCGAGGAGAAAAAGGACAGCAGAAGTCAATGAAGAACCCGTTTGTCAACGATCCCTATGCGATGGTCTGGATGGCGTTCAAGCGCCTATACCCGGACAAAGAGTGTCAGGTCTGGTGGGACATGCACCAGAACGACGAGCATGATGAGGAGTACGGGTTCACGCACTTCCCGAATGATGGGAGCACCCCGTCCGTTCTTGCCTACGCTGAGTACCCGGTCAACATCCAGGTCGAGACACTCGCCCATGAACTGGCCCATGTGGCGGTTGGCCCTGAGCATGAGCATGATGACACATGGAGAGCGGCCTTTGATGCGATTTTTGCCGAATACAACCGCATAGGTGACGAGATGTTCGGGAAGCCGGCAGAGGAGGAGCAAGAAAGTGGAGAATGAGTATATCAGCAGGAGAAAGGCTGCGGCGAGCATCGGCCGTGTCATTGCCGACATGAAGGAGATGGCAAATGGAGATCCTGTCCAAGTAGCAGCGATAGGATTGGTCGAGCGGACCAGATACTACATCGAAACCTTCCCGGTAGAAGACGTTGCCCCTGTGCGACATGGAAGATGGATTATGTATATCCCTCCCATGTACACAGGAGATGCGTTGCCGAGGTGCTCTGAATGTGGGATGACCTCCGACGTAAAGACCCCGTTCTGCGCGCAGTGCGGAGCCGTGATGGAAGGGGATGGTGAAGCATGAGGCTGGTAAATGCGGACGTTGCCAAAGTCTTCTTGAATATAGAAGCGTGTGAACAGATTAAGCGGATGCCTACGGTAGATCCTGTCCATGCGGCCGGCGGGTGCTACTGCCGCGAGTGCATCCACAAAGGCGGGTCGTCAATGCAACCGGAGAAGGTGTACTGTCGCCTATCCGGTTACTACAAGAACCCGGACGGCTTTTGCGATGAAGGGGAAGCCCTGGGGAGAAGGGCGTGAAGGAGAAGATAGTCTTCAGGTGGCCGGACACCGGAAAGCTGGCTGTGCTCATTGATGGAAACAAGCCGGCCAAAATCCGCTTCATGCCCTCGGCAAAAGTAGTGCGTAAAACCCTGCACAAACAGCGCGTAGAGACCGCGTACGCCGATTTGCTGCCCGACAATCAAATTACCCACGGAAAAGCCAAAGGCCCATTCCGTGAGCTTTCTGGAGATCCTGGGGCACATAAAGAGCAACATGATGGTGAACCACGGGAAATTGAACCAAGTGACGGAAAATTGTAGAATGATAGAGCGGGAAGCAAAAGGCGTATGCCTGGGTGCTCACACGGGACCGTAAAGCTCCCCACCCTTCACCGTTCCGCCATTGAAGTTCTTACCTCCGGTGTATGAGCGCCGACCATCAAAAAAGGAGATAGAACGATGAACAAGACTTTGGATGATGCGATGCTCGACATTGAAAAGGCCAAGGCGGTCATGTACGCCTACGAGAAAACCTACTTAGACCTCGAAGTGGCGCCGGAGGAGCGAGAGAAAGCGGATTTCGCAATCAGCATGTTCTATGTGCTCCGGGACATCATTGACGAGTTGGCGGACAAGCTGGAGCTCCTGAGCGGAGACTGCCGCGTGGTGGATGCCATCTACGCCGTGAACGATGTTCGCCGGAGAGATGGCACCTTGAAAACGGAAGACTGAGCGAGGCGATAGGGCCGGGGGCGAGCTTTGCCCCCGGCTTTTTTTGCCCTGTTAATAGCAAATTCGCTATTGACTTATTATAGCGAATATGCTATAATATACTCAAGGAGATGATATACGATGCCGACAATTTGCACATTTAGAGGAATCAAGATCTGCATTTACTGGAGCGACCATCTGCCCCCGCACTTCCACGCGTTCTACGGAGGAAGCGAGGTACTTGTTTCCATCAATGATATTGAGGTTCTGGAAGGGACAATGCCATCCAAGCAGTTGAAAATGCTTCTTGGGTGGGCGGCGTTTCACCAGGAGGAATTGCGGGAAAACTGGGAATTGGCCAAGAATAAGCAGGAACTGTTCGCCATTGAGCCGCTGAAGTAAGCGGCTCATCAGGAGGTGAGTGACTATGGCGAAGACGGTAGGATATTATCTGGAGAAAGGCTTTGACAAAGCGGCGGCGGAGTATTATGCCGCCGGCCGCCGGAAGATCATGGGAGTGGAGCCGAACGCTGACTTCACTCTGACCCTCAGCTTCGACAACGGTGAGCGCCGGGTCCTGGACGTGAAGCCGATGTTGGTGCCCGGTACAGTGTTCGAGCCGTTTATGAAGCCTGAGAACTTCCGCCGGGTCTATCTGGATGGCCAGCACTGCGTGGCGTGGGACATCGACCCGAGCGTAGATAGTGAGAAGGTATGGAGCAACAAGGTTGACCTGTGCCCGGATAGCTGTTATATCGACAGCGTTCCACTGGGAGGTGCAGCCGATGCCTGAACAGTGTGCCGCCATCATCGACCAGCTTATTGAGCGTAGGCATGACTGCGGGATGACACAGACGGAACTGGCCAAGGCAGCCTCGCTCACCCAGAGCGTAATCGCCAGACTGGAGAGCAAGAAGGCCATGCCTCAGCTTGATACACTGGTGAGGGTAGCTGCCGCCCTTGGGTGCGCCCTTGAAATCGTCCCGGCGGCTGGAGGAGCCGAAGAAGTATAGCGATAGAGTGCGGCGGTCTTGACTGTCGCGCTCTATTTCTGTAAAATGGGGTGAATAAACTTTCGGCTCACGCTTTCCGTGAAATACGGAGATGCCATGTTTATCTCATAAATAAAGGAGTTTTTTTGTGTTTGAAGTAATCAAGCAGGAGGGCCGCGCCCGCCGGGGCGTGTTTACCTGCCCTCACGGCACGGCCCAGACCCCGGTGTTCATGAACGTAGGCACCCAGGGGGCCATCAAGGGGGCAGTATCTGCCCACGACCTGAAGGATATTGGCTGTCAGATCGAGCTGTCCAACACCTATCACCTCCACCTGCGCCCCGGCGACAAGGTGGTCAAGGAGCTGGGGGGACTTCACAAGTTTATGGACTGGGACGGCCCCATGCTCACCGACAGCGGCGGCTTCCAGGTGTTCTCCCTGGCCTCTCTGCGGAAGATCAAGGAGGAGGGCGTCCATTTCTCCTCCCACATCGACGGGCGGAAGATTTTCATGGGCCCTGAGGAGTCCATGCAGATCCAGTCCAACCTGGGCAGCGACATCGCCATGGCCTTTGACGAGTGCATTGAGAACCCCGCTCCCCGGGAGTACGTGGAGCGCTCCATTGCCCGCACCACCCGGTGGCTGGAGCGGTGCGTCATCGAGCACAAGCGGCTCAATGAGCAGCCTGACTGCGTCAATCCCGGGCAGATGCTCTTCGGCATCAACCAGGGAGGCACCTACCCCGACCTGCGTATCCAGCACATGGAGGACATCGCCAAGCTGGACTGCGACGGCTACGCCATTGGCGGCCTGGCGGTGGGAGAGCCCACCCAGGTGATGTACGACATCATTGACGCTGTGGAGCCCCACATGCCAAAGGACAAGCCCCGCTATCTCATGGGCGTGGGTACCCCCTCCAACATTATCGAGGCGGTGGCCCGGGGTGTGGACTTCTTCGACTGCGTCATGCCCGCCCGCAACGCCCGCCACGGCAAGCTCTACACCTGGAAGGGCACCATCAACATCAAAAACGAGAAGTATAAGCTGGACACCCGCCCCATTGACGAGACATGCACCTGTCCTGCCTGCCAGCACTTCTCCCGGGCCTACCTGCGCCATCTGGTGACGGCGGGGGAGATGCTGGCCATGCGCCTGGCGGTGCTGCACAACCTGCACTTCTACAATGAGCTCATGCAGCGCATCCGGGACAGCCTGGACAACGGGACCTTTGAAGAGTTCCGGGCCACTTACTCCGGTATGCTGGACCGTCCCTGCCAGGAGGGGTAAAAAACCGGGCAAAATTGGGAAAAGGACTTGTCAACCCAGGGCAAATCCGCTATAATGACACATAACGCGTCAAGCGAACCTGCTTGGAAGAGCAAGATTTTGGAGGGAACAATATGGACTACAGTTGGATTGTAATGCTGGTGCTCATGTTCGCCCTGCTTTACTTCTTTATGATCCGCCCCGAGAACAAGCGGAAGAAGGAAGCCGAGAACCTGCGCAACTCCCTGGCGGTGGGCGATGAGATCACCACCATCGGCGGCATGACCGGTACCGTGTGCGCGGTGAAGGAGAACACCATCGTGTTCGAGACCGGCGCTGACCGCGTGCGCATCGAGATCACCAAGTGGGCCGTCTCCACCAAGAACGGCCAGAGCACTCAGGCTACCCGCTGAGCACTCACCATAGCATAAAGCTGACCCTCCCCGCATAGTCTTCCACCAAGGAAGAACGCGGGGAGGGTTTTACTATGGCTGGAAAACGGGAAAAGAAGCGGGAGGATCCCATGGCGGTATGGCTGAGCACCATGTGCCGCCTGCTCAAAGGCGGTGCTCTGGCGGCGGCAACGGCGGCACTGGGATTGCTGGTGTGCGCACTGCTGGTGTCCGGCGGCGTGGTAGGGGAGAAGCTGATGGGCCGGGGCGTGCTGGCCATCTGTGTGGTGAGCAGCCTGGCCGGCGGTCTGTTGGCGGTGCGTCGCCTGGAGCGGGGCACACTGCTGGCTGGCCTGGGGGTGGGAGTCATCCTGTTCTTGCTGCTGCTGACGGCGGGATTTCTCCTCTATGAGGAGGCGTCCTTGTCCAATGGCGGGGTGCCTATTTTGGTTGCATGCTGCTGCGGAGGGGCCATTGCCGGAGTGCTGGGAGGACGGCCCAGGAAAAAACGGAAAAGATAGATTGAAATGTGATTCAAGGTATGGTATAATGTCTTCAAACCTATAAGATTTAGGAGGAGATTCCAATGAAACACATTCAGACTCTCAATGGCGCTACTCTGAAGGCCAGCGCTGCCAAGGGCGGCTGCGGCGAGTGCCAGACCTCTTGCCAGTCCGCCTGCAAGACTTCCTGCACTGTGGCCAACCAGAAGTGCGAGAACCAGTAATATAAAAAGCGGCCTGAAAGGGGCAGGCGTTTGGCCTGCCCCTTTTTATGCCCTGAGCCCCGTGAGGAGGGGAGGGGGCGGCCATAGAAAGGATTTTGGATCATGGTACATACCTTTACCGCCCTGGGCCAATACCTGGCGGCGGATGTAAACAGCGGCGCGGTCCATGTGCTGGACCGTATGGGCTACGACCTGCTCTCCAAGGTAGAGGGGCCCATGGGGGAGAAGTGTCCCCAGGAGCTGAAGGATCAGCTGTCTCAGTATGATCCCCAGGAGCTGGACGAGCTGTGGGAGGAGCTGTGCGGCCTGCAGGAGCAGGGCCTGCTGTTCTCCAGCGACGACTACATTGATGCGGACAAGGCCATGGCGCTGCCCCGGCAGGCGGTGGTGAAGGCTCTGTGCCTGCACGTGTCCCACGACTGCAACCTGCGGTGTAAGTACTGCTTTGCCTCCACCGGCGACTTCGGCACCGGCCGGAAGATCATGGACTTTGAGACCGCCAAGCGTGCCATCGACTGGGTGGTAGCCAAGTCCGGCAAGCGGCGCAACATCGAAGTGGACTTCTTCGGCGGTGAGCCTCTCATGGCCATGGACACCGTGAAGAAGACCGTAGAGTACGCCCGGTCTCTGGAGAAGGAGCATGACAAGGTGTTCCGCTTCACCATCACCACCAACGGCGTGCTTCTGAACGACGAGAACATCGAGTACATCAACCGGGAGATGTCCAATGTGGTCCTCTCTCTGGACGGCCGTCCTGGCGTCAACGACCACATGCGTCCCACCGTCAACGGAAAGGGAAGCTATGAGGTCATCGTGCCCAAGTTCCAGAAGCTGGTGGCCGGCCGGGGCACCAAGGACTACTACGCCCGTGGCACCTTTACCCGGGAGAATCTGGACTTTGGCGAAGATGTCAAGCACCTGGCCTCTCTGGGCTTCCGCAGCGTGTCGGTGGAACCTGCCAGCGGTCCCCTGGACGATCCCTTCGCCATTAAGGAGGAGGATCTGCCCCAGGTGAAGGCGGAGTATGAGAAGCTGGCTGGGGAGCTCATGGGCCGTAAGGATGTGAACTTCTTCCATTTCAACGTGGATCTCAAGCAGGGCCCCTGTGTTATCAAGCGGCTGCGCGGCTGCGGCGCGGGCTGTGAATATGTTGCCATCACCCCCGACGGAGACATCTACCCCTGTCACCAGTTCGTGGGGAAGGAGGAGTACCGCATGGGCAGCGTGTATGACGGCTCCTTCAACATGGAGATCTCCGGCAAGTTTGCCGACCAGAACATCTACACCCGTCCCGCCTGCCGGGAGTGCTGGGCCCGGTTCTACTGCAGCGGCGGCTGCTCCGCTTCCAACCTGTTGGTCAACGGTGACATAAGCCAGTCCAATGAAGTGGCCTGTGAAATGGAGCGTAAGCGTCTGGAGTGCGCCATTGCCATGAAGGCCATCGCTGCGGGCATGGGTGAAAATGGAAATACAAACGGTAATTATACCGACTGTAATCAGTGCGGCGACTGCCAATAATTGGAAAAACCTTGTAATCACAAGCTTTTCGGCTCGAAAAGCGGAATAAAGCCCTAAAATTTCGGCGGAGGTCTGCGACAACGGCCTCCGCCGAAAAAATTCAATTTCCAAAGTAGACATAACACAGTTTACATAAAAATGTTGCGAAAACGACATTTTTTGAGAAAATGCGGAAAAACACTTGCGTGAATCCTCTGTGAGGGATATATTAAAAATAAGGAAAGAAATGGCCGCAAACGCGGGACGCGCAGTCTATTTTTTTTGGCCCGCTCATAGGCTGAAACCAGAGAGGTGACAGCCATGAAGCGACGGGACATGATCGTTGATTTTCCCCGGCCCCTGGTTCCCTTGGCCGCATTGAGCGCCTGTTTTCTTTTGGGTGGGGCTCTGGGCGCCGTTTTTGGGGGACTGATGAGTGAGACCAGCGCCCAGGAATTGGCCGACTATCTCAGCACCTATTTCACCCTGGCCCGGGAGGGCGGCGTGACGGTGGAGTTCTGGTCGGTAGCCTGGGAGCAGTTTCGTCTGTTAATAGCAGTCATTTTGTTGGGCCTTACTGCTCTGGGGGCAGCAGGTATCCCGTTGCTGTTCGGCGTGCGGGGGTTTCTGCTGGCGTTCTCTGTGGCGGGACTGTGCCGGGTATTTGGCGCTGCGGGGCTGGTACCGGCGCTGTTCCTGTTTGGCCTGCCGGCGTTCTTCTGGGCTCCTATCCTGTTCCTGACGGGAGGGCAGTGTCTGAACGGCGCCTGGGTGCTGCTGCGGCGGCTGCTGTTGGAGAGCCGGGAACCGTTGCCCTTTACCTCCGCTTACTGGGGGAGACTGGGGCTGTGGGCTGCGGCGATGATGGTTTGTGTGATGTTGGAGTATCTGGCCGCGCCAGTGCTTTTAAGCGCAGCGGCCAAGCTTGTGTTGTAGTGTGTTGTTTGAGAATTGAACGCGTTTGAGAGGGAGTTGTGCTTGTGTCTGAACTGCTGCACCTGTTTGAGGAGTATTTGACCACGGAGAAAAAGGCGTCGGCCAACACGGTGAGTTCCTATCTGCGGGACATGCACCAGTTTGAGACGGCCATGGCGGAGCAGGACCTGGAGCTGACGGAACTGGCGGTCCAGGATGTGGAGCTCTACGTGGACGGCTTGACCCGAAAGGGAAAGTCCGCCGCCACCGTAACCCGGTCGATTGCCTCCATCAAGTCCTTTTATAACTGCATGATTGCCTTGGGGATCATGGACCGCAATCCGGCCAAGGATGTGGTGGCCGCCAAGGTAGAGCGCAAACTGCCTCAGATCCTCACCGGCAAGGAAGTGGAACTGTTTCTGGAGCAGCCTGACTGTTCCGACCTGAAGGGCTTCCGGGACCGGGCTATGCTGGAGCTGCTCTATGCCACCGGAATCCGGGTCAGCGAGCTCATCGCCCTGGATGTGGACGACCTGAATCTGCCCGCCGGGGTGCTCCACTGCGAAAGCAAGGGGCGGGAGCGAATCATCCCCCTGTACCACACCGCGATCCGGGCGCTCAGCGACTACATAACTCAGGTCCGGCCTCAGCTGGTGGAATCGCCGGAGGAGACCGCCCTGTTTGTCAACATGAGCGGGGAGCGGATGAGCCGTCAGGGCTTCTGGAAGCTCATCAAGCACTACCAGGAGAAGGCGGGCATTCAGAAGGATATCACTCCCCATACGCTGCGCCACTCCTTTGCCGCCCACCTGCTGGAGAACGGCGCGGATCTGCGCTCCATCCAGGAGATGCTGGGTCATGCGGATATCTCCTCCACTCAGATCTACTCCCGACTGGTCAGCCAAAAGCTCAAGGACGTGTACCACAAGGCACACCCCAGAGCGTAACCAAACACAGACAGCAACCCCCGGCTTTGAAAAAAGCCGGGGGTTTTCTCTTGACAAGTTCACTCTACAAGCGTAGAATACAATTAGATTCTACAAATGTAGAAAGGAGGCGTGACCATGGATACCACGCGCAGATTGCCCGATGGGGAGCTGGCGGTGATGCAGGCCCTGTGGGATCTGGAGCCGCCGGTAACCAGCGGGGAGCTCCAGCAGCAGCTGAAGGAGAGCCACCCCATGGCGCTGACTACCCTGCTTACGGTGCTCACCCGGCTTGCAGACAAGAAGTTTGTGAAGATCGAGAAGGAGGGCCGCAGCAGCCGGTACTTCCCGCTCATCACGCGGGAAAGCTACCTGGCGGGCCAGAGCCGGCGGTTTCTGGACCAGGTGTGCGGGGGCAGCCTGTCTGCCTTCGCGGCGGCTCTGTGTGACAGCGGCCTGACCCGGGAGGAGCTGGACGAGCTGCGGGACCTGCTGGAGAGGGGGACGCTATGAGCGACCGCATGTGGATTGTGCTGATGGCTCTGTGTATTGGCGTAGTTACTGGCCTGGATGTACTTGCCTATGCGCGAAAGGGCGTGCGGCGGGACTGGGTTCGGGACACCCACAGAAACGGGGGATGGAATCTCCCAATGATCATTGTATTCTTGCTGTCCTTGTCTTTGTTTACGGGACTGGCGGGAGATTGGAGCGCTTCGTTTCGTGTATTTGGTTGGCTGTCAGTGATATTTCTTCAAATCAGCTTATATTTTCTCCTGCTGGCCCTGACTCTGCCTCTGCTGCGCCGGTATTTCCGGGCAGAGACCTGCGCCATACTGTGGATCGTGCCCAATTACCTTTATATGGGGGTATTTAATCAGGCACTCCTTGCGCACCCCCGATGGATCATTCCCTTGCCGATCAAGTTTATCCAGGGAGTGGCCCTGATTTGGCTGGCGGGTGTGGTTGGTGTGCTGGGCTGGAAGATCCTGTCCCATCTGCGTTTCCGCCGGTGGCTGCTCCAAGGGGCAGAGAAGGTCACCGATCCGGAGGTGCTGGCCGCATGGCAAGGAGAATTGCTTCAGGTGGGGGAGAAGGAGTCGGAGTATATTCTGGTGACCTCCCCCCAGGTAACCACGCCTATGACCATCGGCCTGTTTTCCAAAAGTGTGCGGGTGGTACTGCCCCGGCGGCACTATGCCCCGGAGGAGCTGAAGCTCATTTTCCGCCACGAACTGGTGCATATTGGACGCAGGGATGCCTGGAGCAAATTCTTTCTGGTGTTCTGCACCGCTCTGTGCTGGTTTAACCCCCTCATGTGGCTGGCCATGAAGAAAAGCTCGGAGGATCTGGAGCTTAGCTGTGACGAGGCGGTGGTGGTATCTCTGAATGAGGGAGAGCGGCGGCGGTACGCCGATCTCATCCTGCGCACGGCGGGAGACGGGCGGGGGTTTACCACCTGCTTGTCGGCTTCGGCCTCTGCCTTGCGTTACCGGCTGAAAAATATTGTCCGCCCGGCCCGAAAGCATGTCGGCGCCCTGTTTGTGGGGGTTGTAGCGTCTTTGCTGTTTCTCACCTGCGGCCAGGTGGGTCTTGCCTACGGTATGGGCACAGGGAAAGCATACATTTATCAGAACGAGGCCGAGAGCATCTCTTTGGCCAAAGTGACGCAAACCAAAGAAGAAGCACGTAAGGTGATCCAATGCCGGGACGAGGAGGCGCTGACAGACTATTTATCTTCCTTGACCCTGTATCAGGCAGTGGGAACCTATGACTGTGACAGCGAGGAGGAGCAGCTCTCCCTGACCTACAATACCTCCCAGGGCACCCTGGGCGTGATTTTGTGGGAGAACTATGTAAGAGTGATGCCGTCCTGGGAAAAGGACCTGAAGGAACAGGATTATTACGTGTCCGGCGGACTGGACTGGGAGAAGCTGGACGGGCTGTTTAACTGGTAGCAAGGCGGGCCTGCCAATCAAAAGGAGGCATATTATGAGTACCACATACTGCTTGGAGAGAGGGATGGGAGAAACATAATGCGTATCGCGTTTGCATTGACCTTCGGCGTGCTCTTTGCCTGGATAGCCTTTTCCCGTCCAGAGGAAGCTGAAGATCCGGAGGGGAAAGGACCGCGGTATCGGCCCTACCTGAACGGGTGGCTGATGCCGGGCTATATGACTACCCTCCTGGTGGGCTCGCTGATAGTGAGCGGATGGCGCGGATGGGATGAGGTGAGCTGGGGCGTTATCACCTGGATCTTGGTGGCCTTTCTCCACATAAGTCTATATTTTATCCTGCTGTTACTGGCCCAGCCCCTCCTGCGCCGGTATCTCCGGGCGGGAAGCTGCGCTCTGCTGTGGCTCACGCCAAACTACCTCTACTTAACCCTGAGCTCAGGTATGATGATTACGCCCCGGTGGGTAGTCTCTCTGCCGCAGGGGATGGTGGGGAGACTGGCCATCGTGTGGCTGGCCGGAGCATTGGTCATATTGGGCTGGAAGATTTTCTCCCATCTCCGGTTCCGCCGGTGGCTGCTCCGTGGAGCGGAAGAAGTATCCGATCCGGACGTTCTGTCAGTGTGGCAGGCCGAGGTGGAGCGGGCACGAGAGAAGAAGCCGAAATTTCGCTTGGTGATCTCTCCGCAAGCTTCCACCCCTATGACCATAGGTTTGTTTTCCAAAAGTGTGCGGGTGGTGCTGCCCCGGCGGCACTATACCCCGGAGGAGCTGAAGCTCATCTTCCGCCACGAACTGGTGCATATTGGCCGGGAGGATGCCTGGAACAAGTTCTTTGTTACATTTTGCATTGCCATGTGCTGGTTTAACCCCTTCATGTGGCTGGCCATGGGGCGAAGCTCGGAAGACCTGGAGCTCAGCTGCGACGAGACGGTGCTCAGCAGTCTGGGGGAGGGGGAGCGGCGGCAGTACGCCGAACTTATCCTGCGTACCGCAGGAGACGGTCGGGGCTTTACCACCTGTCTGTCCGCCTCGGCCTCAGCCCTGCGCTACCGGCTCAAAAGCATTGTCAAGCCGGGCAAAAAGATCTCTGGCGCTCTGCTGGTGGGAGTGGCCTTTATCCTGCTGTTTGTCTCCTTTGGCCAGATCAACTTAGCTTATGAAGCAGGCACGGGGGAGAGCGTCATCTTCGATGGAAGCGCTCAGGATGTCACGCTGCGGCAAGTCCGGCGGGAAGAGTACGATAACTTCTTAAATGAGCTGGTGTGCCGGGACGAAGGGGCGCTGCGGGACTATCTGGCCTCTTTGACTCTGTCGGAGATGACAGGAAACGGAAATGATTTCTTTGGAAAAGCGGGGGAGAAGATCGTCCTGCTGTACGATGCCCCGGAGGATATCCTGTCCGTGATACTGTGGGACGACTACATTAAGGTGGTGCCCTTCTGGGAGAACCGTGCGCACTACTACCATGTGTCCGGCGGGCTGGACTGGGAAAAGCTGGACCAGCTGCTGGAAGAGACAGCTTAAACCGGTGTGCATCCGGAAGTCAAAAGAACACCACCCGCTGGGCGGGTGGTGTTCTGGTATATAATAAACATCCGGTCGTCTCGATAAGACGGCCGGATGTGTTTTTATAGTGCGGCGCTGGGCAAGTGCTCCACAAAGCCCTGAAGCTGAGCCTGGGAGGTCAGCTGGGACAGCTGCTCCAGGATAGCCTGGCGCTGTTGGGGAGTGCAGCTGTTGTAGAAGCGGGAAGACTGGGGGTACTGCCGCAGCAGAGCCCCAAAGGTCTCCAGCTGATGGGTTGTTTGATCCATGGTATCACCTCGGCCTTAGTATGCCGGGAAAGAGAAAATTCTATCCACTCTTGGGCAGGTTACGGAATTACCAGCATCATGCCGGCCAGATTGCCGTCCGTATCTTTCAAAGGTGGGTAATCCAAAGACCAATGATCCAGTACATTGACCGGCACGGTAAGCACGCCGTCCTCCAGAGAGATATACTGGGGATAAACTTTATAGTCTGAGTCTGGGGAAATTGGGTCTGAGCGAACTTCATAGTTTAGCTCCACCGTCTCGCCGTTTACCTGGTAGCAGCTCTCTCCCACCGTCATGGTGAGAGTGACTCCGCGGTAGGTAGCGGTGGCAGTTTGCGTAGATTCGTCCCATCGATAGTCCGCCCCCAGCTTTTGGCACAGCTCTTCCACCGGGAAGCGGAAGAAATGGTTTTCCCCCGGAATGATTTCAGTACAGGTGAAGGGATAGAGATTTTTGGGCACATCGGCAGGGGAGGGGGCAGAGCCGTCCAGGGGGAACTCCACATCGCCCAAGATGATGGAAGCCACTTGGTCCACGTCCACCGGGGTGTCGGTCTGGTAATGTACTCGGTACAATGGATCGGCAAGGTCCTTGATGCGGCTGGCATGGTCCAAAAAGGTATAGCCCAGTTGCATCCGGGTCAAGATTTGTCCATCCTTCATGCGGAAGAAGATTGCGGCAGGATTATCGGCATCTCGCTGCTCATCCCAGTAGGTCCCTACATAGGCGATACTAGTGGGTGAGAGCTCCAGGGACTGGACAAATACCGTCGGCCCACCCGGATATTCCGGCTGTACATCACGGTCAATGGACAGTTGGACGGTCTCCATGGCTGTGTCCGTGGGGATCTCAACCGCGTATTCTTTGCCCATAAAGCCCAACCAGAAAAGAACCGGGCCGGTGCCCATCTTGTGGTCGGCATCCATGAGGGAGATCTTCACCTGCCAGGAACGGCTGGTATCCGATGGGGCGGTGAGTCCCTGGTATTGGATACCGGAAACATGGGTTCCATTGTCCGCAAAGGCTGCCCAGAAGGTGTCCGGACCGGCGGAGCCATTGGCCATCAAAGAATCCACCATCTCCTGGCCCCAAACCTCACGGTGGCTCTCGGCAATGACTTTGTTGCTTTTCAGGTCCTCAACGGCCTGGTTGTTCAGGCCTTCCACGGTGATGACCGCATAGAGAGTTTGGCTGTCACACACAGCGCTGTCCACCGTCAGCCGGTAGTCCTGATTTTCCGCGCTGCCTACGGCGGTCTGGACATAGGGTTCCACCTGGCTGGTGTCGCCGTGGAAGAATGCCTCCAGTACGCCGGAGCGGTAGGCCACAGCAAAGGCACTTCCGGTCATGAGTACCGCCGCGGCGGCCAGTGCGGCCCCAATCCGCCAGTTTCGCTTTTTCGGCTGCTTTGCCCGGGATTCCAGGGCCGTTAAAATCCGCTGCTCTGCCTGAGGGGGGAGATGGAGCTGATCCATGGCCCGATTATAGTCCTGTTTCATAGTATCCCTCCTGTTCCAAGGTTGCCTTCAGGTTCTTCCTGGCCCGATGCAGACGGGTGGTTACTGCGCTCTGGCTGGTGTGCAGCATCTGGCCGATTTCTTCGGTGGAGAACCCCTCGTAATAAAAAAGATAGAGTACCGCCCGGTCTGTGGGCCTCTGCTTCATCACATGGGTCAGCAGAGGGGTATATTCCGGTGCGGCTACCGCCAACGCCTCATCCAGGGAGACGGTGGAACGCCGGCAAAGCCTGCGGTGCAGGCTGCGGCATTCGTTGGCCGTCACCTGGAGCAGCCAGGCCCGCTCCTTTCCCGGCACCAGCTCCGGCTGTTTTTCCATCAGCTTGAGAAATACCGTCTGAGTTACGTCCTCCGCATCCGCAGCGGAACCGGTCAAGGACAGGGCCAGCCGGTAGACGGCATCTTTATATTGATGGAACAGCCGCAGAATCTCTTCCATGTTCTGCGCTCCTTTCCTCGTTTTGAGATCTCACTTATATAACGCGCCGGCGGGCCGGTTTGTCACAGGAAGGAAGATGATTTTCTGATGTTCATTATACTGCGCGGAACGAGACGTGGAAATCCGGACAGCAGAAACGCGGGGAAATAGAGCTTGACCGCCGGCACAGACCTTGGCATACTATACTCGTTGAAAAAACAGCCCGGCGGAAGGACCGGGCGTGGTATAACAGGGTGTGCCCACTGGGGACACCGGGGAGGCAGAACGATGAATGGATATGTTGCAGTGGGAGCCGTATTGCTGATTTTGCTGGCGGCAGCTCTGCTGAGCCGATGGCGCACCGAGTGTACCATCAAGCGGCTGGATGAGATGCTCACCGACGCCATGGAGGGACGGTTCTCTGAGACCGACTTTGACGAGAGCCGTCTGTCCGCGCTGGAGTGCCGTCTTGGGCGGTATCTGGCGGCCAGTGACCTGTCAGCCAGGAATTTGCAGGAACAGAAGGATCAGATCAGTGCCCTGATCTCGGATATTTCCCACCAGACCAAAACACCGGTGGCCAACTTGCAGCTGTATGCCCAGCTGCTGGAGGAGCAGCCCCTCACCCCGCAGGGAAAGGACTGCGCCAAGGCCATCTCGGTCCAGGCAGAGAAGCTCCAGAACCTGATCGAGGCGCTGGTAAAGGCGTCCCGACTGGAGACGGGCATCCTGGTGCTCCACCCCCAAAACGATGAGCTGGGGCCGGTGGTTGCCCGGGCGGCGGCCCAGTATGCCCCCAAGGCTTGGGACAAGGAAGTTTCCCTTACCGTGGTTCAGGGGGAGGGCCAGGCGGTTTTTGATGCAAAGTGGACGGAGGAGGCTCTGTGCAACTTGTTGGACAATGCCGTCAAGTACACCTCGTCCGGCGGCTCCATTCGGGTGGAGGTGCAGAACTACGAGCTCTTTTCCGCGATCCAGGTTTCGGATACCGGTCCCGGCATCCCGGAACAGGAACAGGCTGAAATCTTTGGCCGTTTCTGCCGTGCCTCCGGGGCGTATCAGCAGGATGGAGTGGGCATCGGACTCTACCTGACCCGGCAGATCGCCCAGCACCAGGGCGGCTATGTAAAGGTGGAGAGTGTTCTGGGAAAGGGAAGCACGTTCTCGCTGTACCTGCCCCGGGAAAAGCCCAAGAAAAAGAGTGTCGGAGCACTAAAACAGGGATAAAAAGGAAGGACCGTCCTCTCTGCACAGGCAGAGAGGACGGTCCTTTACTATGAGGTATTATCAAAATCGGCGGCAGAAATCCTGGCGCAGGCTCCCTGCAAACACTTGGATTCTAGTTCCCTGTAAAGCACGGGCAAACTGTTCTGCCTGTGCCCAGTCTGACGGGGATTCTACTTGGTTCAAAAACACATCGCACGTCAGCGCTTCCCAGGCAATGGCCCGGGCGGCCAGCTCCGGGGTGACCAGGTCCTGGAGCTGTGCTCCGGTGAGGGTACAAAAGTGCTCCGGGCGGTGGACTGCCTGGGAGATAGGGGCGCCGAACCCTGAGGCACCCGCTACCAGAATGGTATGGCTGCTCTCTGGGGGGATCACCGGCTCGTAGGAGGCATGGGCTTTCAGAGGCAGGCGCTTGGAGCCGTCCGCCTCCACCAGCACCCAGGGGGCCAGCTCCCGGAGCAGAGAAAAGGGCAGGGCAGGGGCGGTGAGTTTGCCGTCTTTACCGGGCTGTCCCAGGCACACGATCCGGGAGCGGGCCAGAGCAGCTTTCGGCGCGCCGGCATCATCCCCGGAAATCAGGGGATACTCCGAAAAGGGGAGGATATGGGTGGTGGTACACAGGATCACCGGACCGGGCAGCTCCCGGGCCAGGGTGGAGAGCAGTGTGGTTTTGCCGCCGCTGCCAATGACCGAGACCACCCCGGGTTTTAGGTCAAACATTTGAGAAAACAAAGCGAACTCCCTTCTCCCGCAAGGACCTTCCGTTGACGATGGGCCTGAAGCTATTATATAATAAACTAAATTTCATCGGAAATTTTCTCTGGTCCCATTATACGGGATCAAGATGAAACATACAAGGCAGGAGGAGAAACGTATGACTATTGATGCAAGAGGAAAGGCCTGTCCCCAACCCGTGGTGCTGGCCCTGCACGCTCTGGCAGAGCTGAAAGAAGGAGAAAACCTGGAGGTATGGGTGGACAACGACGCGGCGGTGGAGAACTTAAAGCGCATGGCCGCCCAGAAGGGCCGTGCCGCCTCTGTGCAGAAGGAGTCCGACTACTGGCGGGTGATGATTGGTGAAGGAGCCCAGGACGCTCCCCAGAGTGCCCCGCAGCCCGGCTGCGGCTGCACCGTCATGGGCGCGGACGCCGTGGTGGCCATCGGCAGCGATACCATGGGCCGGGGGAGCGAAGAGCTGGGCCACGCCTTGCTCAAAAGTTTCCTGTATGCGCTGGCTCAGCTGGAGACGCCGCCCCGCACCATGCTGTTTTTTAACGGGGGAGCCAAATGGACGGTGGAGGGAAGTCCCTCTCTGGAGGACCTGCGGGAGCTGGAGAGCCGGGGCACCGAAATCCTCACCTGCGGCACCTGCCTGGACTACTATGGACTGAAGGAGAAGCTGGCGGTGGGCAGCGTCACCAATATGTACCGTATTGCCGAGATCCTTACCCAGGCCGACCGCCTGGTAAACCTGTGATCTACCTCAACAACGCCGCCACGACCCTGCAAAAGCCTCCCTGTGTGGTGCAGGCAGTGGTGGAGGCTATGAACGGACAGGGCAGCTGCGGCCGGGGGAGCCATACCAGCGAGTTGTCCGCTGCCCGCACCATTTTCCATACCCGGGAAGCGCTGGCAAGGATTTTTACTTTCCGCCATCCGGAGCGCGTGGTGTTCACAGCCAACGCGACTCAGGCCCTGAATGCTGCCCTGTGGGGGCTGCTGAACCCCGGCGACCACGTCATCGCCACCGACTGGGATCATAACTCGGTGCTGCGTCCCCTCCATACCCTTGCAAAAGAACGGGGGGTAAAGGTAGATTACCTGCCGGCAGACCGGCAGGGTCGCCTGGAATATGACCGACTGGAGGGGCTCCTGCACCCCAGTACAAAACTGCTGGTGGGCCCCCACGCCTCTAACCTGACGGGCAATCTCCTGGATGTGGTGCGCATGTCCGCCTTTGCCCAAAAGCACGGCCTTGTTTTCCTGCTGGACGCCGCCCAGACGGCGGGGAGCGCCCCCATTTCCATGGAGGAGATGGGGGTTCATCTGCTGGCCTTCACCGGCCATAAAGGGCTGATGGGTCCTCAGGGTACCGGTGGGCTGTGCGTGGCTCCCGGGGTGGAGCTGCGGCCTTTGCTCTCCGGAGGCACGGGGGTGCGCTCCTTTGAGGAGGAGCAGCCTCAGGAGTACCCGGAGCACCTGGAGGCTGGCACCCTCAACGGCCACGGATTGGCTGGTCTGGGTGCGGCGGTGGACTTCATTCTGGAGACCGGAGTGGAGACCATCCACGCCCATGAGCTTGCATTGACGGAGCGCTTTGTCCGGGGACTCCGGGACATTCCCGGCGTGACCCTCTACGGCGACTTCTCAGGTGACCGTGCCCCGGTGGTGGCGCTGAACCTGGAGGGCTGGGACCCAGCCTCTGCCGCCGATGAGCTTTCTGTGCAGTACGATATCGCCGTGCGGCCCGGTATCCACTGTGCCCCCCGGATGCACCGGGCGCTGGGCACGCAGGACACCGGCTGTCTGCGCTTCTCCTTTGGCTGGTACACGACCGAGGAGGACATTGACGCGGCCCTGGCCGCTTTAAGGGAGATGACACAATGAGAGCAAAGCGACCCACCCTGGTCATCACCTTTCCGACCACTACCGCCGCACTGAGCTGGGAGCGGCAGTGTATGGAACAGGACATTCCCGGGCGGCTCATCCCCGTTCCGGTGACTATTACCGCTGACTGCGGGCTGGCCTGGGCCATGCCGCCAGCGGAACGCGGGCGGCTGTCGGAGATGGATGGGCTGCCCTATTCCGCTCTTTTTGAGATGGAGCTGTAAATCACAAAGGAGAGAAACACATGCTGGTTGTTATTCGCGGCGCGGGGGACATTGCATCGGGCATTGCCCTGCGCCTGTATCGCGCCGGGATTCGTCTGGTGCTCACCGATCTGCCAAACCCCACCGCGGTGCGGCGCACCGTCTGCTTCTCCGAGGCCATCCGTCTGGGGGAGGTGCAGGTGGAGGGCATCACCGGACGCCTGGCCCACAGCCCCCAGGAGGCCCTGGAGCTGACAAAGCAGGGCATTGTCCCGGTGCTGGCCGACCCGGAGGGGGTGTGTATTGCGGCGCTGAAACCGGACGCGGTGGTGGACGCCATCCTGGCCAAGAAGAACCTGGGTACCCATATGGACATGGCTCCGGCGGTCATTGCTGTGGGGCCGGGCTTTACTGCCGGGGTGGACTGCCACGCAGCGGTGGAGACCATGCGGGGCCACACTCTGGGCCGAGTGCTGTATACCGGCTCTCCCATTCCCAACACCGGCGTGCCGGGGAATATCGGAGGTTATACCGTGGAGCGCGTGCTCCGCGCCCCTGCCAGTGGCGTGTTCAAGCCCTGCCTGGAAATCGGTGCTATGGTGAAGGCGGGGGACGTGGCCGCCATGGTGGGGGACACGCCAATGCTGTGCACCATTGACGGCTGTCTGCGCGGCCTTCTCCAGGACGGGATTGAGGTATTTGAAGGCATGAAGTGCGGGGACATTGACCCCCGGTGCAAGCCGGACCACTGCCTGTGCGCCTCGGACAAGGCTCTGGCCGTAGGGGGCGGTGTGCTGGAGGCTCTGCTCCACCTGACCCATGCATTGGAGGGCTGAGAATGGACGAGATCAAACTGACCAAGTTGGCCGAGTGCGCCGGATGCGGCGCGAAAGTGGGTGCGGGGGAGCTCAGCAAGCTTCTGGAGGGACTGAAGGTGCGTCAGGACCCCAATCTGCTGGTGGGCTACGACCGCAGCGACGACGCGTCGGTGTACAAGCTCTCCGATGAACTGGCTCTGGTGCAGACGGTAGACTTCTTTCCCCCCATTGCTGACGATCCCTATACCTTTGGGGCCATTGCCGCGGCCAACGCCCTGTCCGACGTGTACGCCATGGGTGGAGAGCCCAAGCTGGCTCTCAATGTGATGGCAGTGCCCGAGGACATGCCTAAGGAGGCGGTCCACGCCATCCTCCGGGGTGGCTACGAGAAGGCCTACGAGGCGGGCGCCATCATCACCGGCGGCCACAGCATCTATGACAAGGAGCCTAAGTACGGCATGGCCGTCACCGGCTTTGTCCATCCAGACAAGCTGCTCACCAATTCCGGTGCCCAGAGCGGGGATGTGCTCATCTACACCAAGCCCGTTGGTATCGGGGTGCTCACTGCCGGTATCAAGGGCGGCCTGACCGACGAGGAGACAAGAACCTTTGCCGAGGGGCTGATGATGACCCTCAACAAGTACGCCCGGGATATCATGGTAAAATACCGGGTCCACGCCTGCACCGACGTCACGGGCTTCGGCATGATGGGCCACCTGCTGGAGATGGCCCAGGGGAGCGAGGCGGAGATCCATCTGGATCTATCCGGCATCACCTTCATCCCACAGGCTCTGGAGCTGGCCCGGCTGGGGGTGCTGCCCGCCGGGGTATACCGCAACCGCCACTTTGCCGAAAGTTGGGTGGAGGCAGGAGAGACGGAGCTGGCTGTTCAGGACCTGCTCTACGACCCCCAGACCTCCGGCGGCCTGATGATGGCCGTCCACCCGGAGGACGCGCCTGCTCTGCTGGAAGAGCTGCGGCAGGACAACCGGGTGCCTGCGCCCCAACTGGTGGGCCGGGTTTCTCCGTGGCGTGGCGACAAGCGGATTTACTTGCATTAGGAGGAAAGCATGACCGATTACACCTTTTTTTCTGCTCTCACAGACTGTATCCGCCAGGGCGGCGCGCCGGTGCTGTGTACCATCGTGGACAGTGCGGGTTCCGCGCCCCGGGGAGCTGGGGCACGGATGGCGCTGCTGCCCAACGGGACCTGGATTGGCACGGTGGGAGGCGGCGCGGTGGAGAACCTGGTCCAGCAGCGGGCTGCCCAAGTGATGGACGGCACAGCCCAGGGCGGCCTGGAGCACTACTCCCTGGGGGGCGAAGCCAGCCGGACCGGCATGGTGTGCGGCGGGGCGGTAACGGTGTGCATCCAGACTCTGGGGGAGAAGCAGCTGGCTGATCTGGAGCGCCTGATTGAATTCTTGAAAAGTGGAAATCCTTGCTTGCTTTTAATTCACAATAAGGAGCAAGTATATGATCTTGCGGCCTATGGAGAGGGAGAGCTGCCGGAAACGCTGGCCAAGCGTCCTCAGACCGCCCCGCTTTTTGAGGACGGGATGTACACCGAACCCATGGGCCGGGACGGAGTGCTGTATCTCTTCGGCGGCGGCCATGTGGGACAGGCTCTGGCCCCCATGCTCTCCCAAGTAGGGTTTCGGGTGGTGGTCTTTGACAGCCGGGAGGAGATTGCCCAGCCCCAGAACTTTCCCGGGGCGGAGAAGGTGGTGCTGGGTTCCTTTGAGAATATCGGGGAGCAGGTACAGCTCACCCGCCGGGACTATGCGGTGGTTATGTCGCCGGGTCACCAGCACGACCTGGAGGTCCTGTGTCAGGTGCTGGAGCAGCGCCCCTACTATGTAGGCTGCATGGGCAGTCGCAAAAAGAAAGCCTTTCTGTGGGGGGAGCTGGAGCGCCGGGGTTTCTCCCGGGAGCAGATCGAGTCCATCCATCTGCCCATCGGATTGGACATTGGTGGGGAGACCCCGGCGGAGATCGCCGTGAGTGTCACCGCTCAGCTTATCCAGGTGCGCGCCGGACGCCTGGGCCGTTCCGGCGGAGGGCTGTGCCCGGCATAGCACCCGAAATTTCATAAAAAGGAAGCCGCCTGGACGAAGGGGCCAGGCGGCATTTTCTTATCCCTTGAGACACGTGGCAACATGTGCTAGAATAGGAAAAAAGCGGGGATAGCTTCCATCTGTTTTACCGGTCTCAGATAGAACAAAATTTTTTTGCAAAAAAATAAAAAAGGATGCAACCGGACAGCCTCCGGATTCGTTACATGGGTGTCAGGAACCTGACGATCAGGGAAATCCCTATGAAACGGAGGAAAGAGTAATGGAACAGATACTACGGAGAATCATCCGGGCTGCGGTGGAATCCTTCCCCATCAACCGAACGAAAAAAGCGGAGATCCTGCAAAAGCTCACCAAAGAGAACTTACATGGAGGCGAACACCATGAACTGTGATCGGTGCGGAAGACCTATTCCAGAGGGAAATAACGCCTGTCCTTTCTGCGAGTCTGGAGGGGAGCAGGCTGGAGACGGGCTGGCCGGTCTGGTAGCTTTGGCCCGGGAAGGGAACCAGGATGCCCTGGCCGCCCTGTATGAGAAAACCTACAACGGGGTGTTTTATACCATCAAGTCCATGATCAAGGACGAGGATACGGTCCTGGACATTCTTCAAGATACCTACGTTAAGGCCTTTACCCATTTGGACCGCTTCCAGGGCGACAGCAAGTTTTCTCCCTGGGTGCGGCAGATTGGGGCCAATACGGCCCGGGACTATTTAAAAAAGAAGAAGCCCATGCTCTTTACTGACCTGGCCGCCGGAGAGGAGCCAGACGAGCCGGTGGAGGAGCATTTTGCCGATCTCGATGCCGGGAACCTCCCTGATGAGGTGCTGGACCGGGCGGAGACCACCCGGCTGGTCCGTGAGATCATCGACGGATTGCCGGAGGACCAGCGGGCGGTCATCGGTATGTACTACTACCAGGAGATGCCGGTAAAGGACATTGCTGCTGCCCTGGGGGCGTCGGAGAGCGCGGTGAAGAGCCGCCTGCTGTACGGCCGCCGGAAGATCGAGACCCAGGTCCGGGACCTGGAGAAGAAGGGGACCAAACTCTACGGCCTGGCGCCCATTCCCTTCCTGCTGTGGCTTATGGGGGCCCAGGAGGCCCAGGCGGCCCAGCTGCCAAACGGGCAGATCCTCCAGAATGTGCTGGCAAGCGCCGGCCAGGCCGGAGCGGCTGGAGCTGGTGCTGCCTCCGCCA
>OKRX01000199.1_pt1 | contig 46853 bp, 39 predicted proteins | sample 1601241 | NCBI WGS metagenome assembly OKRX01 (sample SAMEA3541500, study PRJEB24748) | human gut metagenome | biome: human gut; feature: human-associated habitat; material: faeces | place: China | collected 2012
AAAACTCGCCGCCTCACGGCGCTCAAACAATTTGTGCGCCCGTTTTTTCACCGCGTGAGTCGCGGTGAAAAATCCCCTCACGAGCCACGCAGTGAGCAAAGCGCTATGCTGCCTCGGCCTTCCGTCAGCGGTTACGCTGATAAAGGCAAGGCGTGAGAAGTGTTTAGTGGTCATATTTGATCGATAAGCTGAAATATTTCTATTCTTTTGCTTCAGCCTGTTTTTCTTTTTTATGCGCTTGTAATACAAACAACAGAGCGGCAGCTAGGACACAGGCCCCTGCAATCGTGCAAGCTGCAATCCGTTTTGCCGACCAATATCCGGCCCCTGTCTCTCCCGTTGCCGGAATCGTAATCTCCTGGGGCGTAAGCGCAGACTCCTCCGCGCCCGCGGGAAGCCCTTCTGTTTTTCCGGATGAATGGATGCCCCCAGCGGAGATATTCCCTGACCCCGGATAGGCATTCGGGGGAACATCAGGCGTCTGGGGATTAAAACGCCCGGTTTCTTTATCAGCTGTGCTTGTTTTATGATTGGTGCCCGATTCATAGTGAGTTGAGTGGCCTCCTGTGGCCGGAAGGCTGATGTGCATATTCTCCTGCTGGGTGGGTTTCACTGCCGTCGTGCGTTCCGGAGCGTATGACTGCGGCACCGTTGTGGTGGAGGGCACTGTAGCCGGGGCCTCAGATGTGGTCTCCGCGGGGATCCCTGTGTCGATCGTCAGCTCGCACAACTTGCTTCTGCAACCCGCTCCATCCGTAAACCATATGGAAAGCGGAAGCTTCCCGCCCGGCAGAGGCCCCGGAGTGGTGACTGCCGCTTCCAGGACGTAGTCGCGGTTATAATTGCCGCTCTGATACAAACCGGCCACTTGCACGGTATGACCGCTTTCTGAAGTTTGAAACGTCCCCTCGGCGGAAAGGGTGATTTCCGCATTTCCGAAGCTGATATGGACACGTGAGCGGCCGCCTTCCCCAGTAAACGCTTCGTCGACGACCTGCAGCGCAAAATAAACGCGTCTGGCAGGGACATCCACAGTTGTCCGCAAATCGGCGTAGGAAACCGCACAACCGCTCTCCTGTTCACTTGTAAAAAGCGTTGAGAACGGCGCGCTATCCCACTCTTCCGGCCGTATATATCCGTCTACGGAGATGCCGCCTGCACAAACAGAGACGGAAAAAAGAAAGGCGAGGCAGACGGTCAGGCCAAGGCAGCATAAAAGACATTTTCGCACGGGAAGCCCTCCTTGTTATTCATTACAGATTCATGATACAGGAAAAATTTTGTAAAAGGGCATTTCGTGAAAAATATTCACTTAACTGCAGGGTTTCTATTTTTATCCATGCGATAGCGATTTTCATTACCGACAAAAAGCCGCCGAACTTTACAGAGAAAATCCGACGATCTCACATAAATTATGTTTGTACCACATGTGGCAAATGCAATTTTGTCAAGCTTTTTTACTGTTTTGTGTAGCTGGGGAGAGCCGGTGCGGAAGGGGCTGCTTTCTCTACCGGCGGGCCTCGGCTTTATAGATGCCGCTCTTGTTTCTGAAGGTTCGGGATCGACCATTATCAGAGCACAGGCAGCTAAAGCGCCAAAAGAAAAAATCCCCTGCGGCTCAGCAACCGCAGGGGACCTTTCCTGTGTGCCTATTTTACGAAGAGGAATCAGGTGTTATTTCTGCCAGTTCCAGTTATAGAAACGCACCTTCACCGTATCGGTTTGAACATTTCCATAAACATCTTCAACAGTGACGGTAATCCACATGGAACGAGCGCCGACGCCGCGGCCATTGGGGGTGATTTTTGCAGTATCGCCATTGGCCTCAATATTAGCCTCTGGACGATCTACCGACCAATTCGCCGGCGCCCAGGTAACGCGTGCAATCTCCGCGCCCTCTGTCACCTGAATGCCCAGATCCACGCTTGCCTTGCGATAGGGCTGCGTCCACGGAACCTTCACATAGATCACATTGCCATTTCGCTCGCCGCCTGTAATGGCTACGCTCTCCAACGGTACGCTCTTGCCGAGCGCACCATAAGCGTCAAGCAGGCTTGCATAAGCCTGATCAACTGCCGCCTGGGTGGAAAGCTCCTCCGCAGCGATTGCCTTGGCATCCTTCAGAGCTGCCTGCAAAACGGCCAACAGCGCCTCATCATATTGATCAGGCGTCAGGCTGGCATCTGCCTCAACAACGGCGATCAGCTTATTCAGCTTTTCCATATCGGCACGCACACGCACCTGGCACTGAGCCGAAAAGCCGCCATCCTCCGTAGTCACAGTAATCATCGCATCGCCGGGCGCAACAGCCGTAACGAGGCCATCGCTCACCGTCACAACAGAAGAATCAGAGCTCTCCCAGATAAGGGCCTTGTTATTGGCATTGGAAGGCGTTATCGTAGCCGCCAGCTGTGCACTGGCGCCGTCTTTCAGCGCTAGTTCAGTACGGTCAAGCGTAACGCCGGTCACGCCGGTCCTCGCCTTTCGGAAGGTGACCACGCAGCTATCGGTAATCTCCGGGTTTTCCACAGACGCCACCGTGATCGTTGCGCTGACAGGAGAATACAGCAGGCCCGTAAAGGAAACCTTGCCGTTTCCGTCCACCCTGACAAGGGCATTGTCGCTGCTCCAAGTGACCGCATTGTTGGTCGCGTCTTTCGGAGCGACCGTTGCGGTAAGCTGCGTGGAAGCGCTGCCGATCCCGGTGGTTACGGCTGTTTCCACAGAAACTGCGTCGCCCTGGTCGATTGTAACGCTTGCAACAGGCTGATGTACGGTAATCTTCATTTCGCGTGTGATCTTACCGTTGATCGGCGCTACAGAACCGGTGTGCGCACGCACATACAGCGTGGTTTCTCCGCCGCCGACTGCCGTTACCGTAAATGTGCCGCCCTTGCCGCCGGGCGCGTCGACATTATTCGCCTTATCAATGCGGAGGACACCGTCGGTCACGCCATTCTCATAGCGGACCGTACCGTTTACCATCAGGCCCACATCAACATTATTGTAGTCAATCAGTGCGCCGTCATCGTATAACGCCAGCGGATAAACGGTAAAGTCATAGGTTGCAGTTTCGCCAACCTCCAGATGATCCGGCCCGCTGAGCGCAAGATCGGTGGGGCTCGAAGTATTGGAGCCCAGGATGTTGCCGTTAATGCTGCGTGAAATCCCGTCGATCGTTGCCGTTACCTGGATCTTATTGCCCCAGTTTCCGCCGGAACGGATCGTGAGAAGACCAGTCTCATCAATGACGGCATAATCGGAATTATTGGTAGCCCAGGCAACATCCTCCGGGTTTACGATCGCGCCTTCGGGCTGAACGTTCGTGATGGTCAGCTGGCGGGTTCCGCCATAGGAATTCAAGCCATCCAGTTTGCCGTAGATTTCAAAGGATTCCACATCCAACTGATCCACTACCGTAACGGTAACGGAATCGTTGATCGTAACACCCAGAATCCAGTCGCTGACTGTTGCTACAATTTTCTTGAGCGTTTCAGCGCTGTCGCTTGTGCCGGCATCGACAATCCCATTGATTACTTTAACCAATGCATTGATCACAGACTGGGAGACGCTCAGGCCAAACACCTCTGTAATCACTTTTGCGATGGTTGCACCGGCATTTGCAATACCGCCTGACAGTTCAATCAGCTCTGTAAGCTTGTTGTAAAGGCCTTCGCTGTCCGGCGTAGCGGTAATCTTAACCGTACCGGGCTTATGGAAGACAACCTTTCCATCCTCGTCGATGGTAGCCTTTGTCGTAGGCACATCAAGGCCAAGCACTTTCTCCGTGACCTTCCAGTTGACGCCCATATTCAGACGAAGAGGAGTGGTGATGCCCTCCATATCCATCGTATAACCAACTTCAACCGTGGACGGCACGGCGTCATGGTTGGTAATATAGGTACCGTTCGGAATGAATTCAGCGGTCAGGGAATCGCTCTTCGCCACTACAATGTGTGTGGAGTGAGCGGCAATCTCCTCTCCGGTTGCTTCATCTACAAGCGCAGCGCGGATTTCCACGTTAATGCTGTTCAGCGTGTTACGCAGAGATTCGATTAAGCCCGCAGTCGTAGCTTCACCGAGAATGGGCTTGAGGCCCACTTCCATCATATTGACGATGCCTTCCGTATCCAGCTTGTCAATTTCATACTTGTCGAACCAGCCGTAAACAATATCCGCCAGGCCGGGGCCGATGAGCCACAGAGAGGCGATATGGGTATCCACCCATACACGCAAAATCGCGCCTTTGGAGCTGTCCCGCCCCGTGACGACCCCATTTTCGTCCACATATGCCAGATATGGTGTTGGAGAACTCCAAACCACCTTTGTTCCTTCCGGCAACTCCGTCTGTCCGTTATACGTTACGGAGAGTTGCTTTTGCTCCGTCTCCTTAATTGTCAACGGATTGTCGGCATTGCCGGACACAACTACTCCATCACACATAATTTGCAACGGATTTTCTGCCGCAAAAGCGGACATAGGAAGAACAGTGGTACACAGCAGCACGAGACTAAGCAGTATGCTGAGGTACCGTTTGGTTTTGCTCATTTACATCACCTTTTCTTCTCTCAGGAGCCGTCTGTGAAAGCAGGGTTCGCAACGCCCTTGTGAAAACAGAAACCGAACACGAGGAACCTTCCGTTGTTGCGGTCTTGTCCATTTTTTCTGTATCAGGCACACAATATCTAGAGAAACGGCTCCAAGAATTTGTCTCGAAAGACAGTTTTATCTTATCATTTGAATAGTTTCCAGTCAACATTAATTAAACAACGATTGAGCAAAATTTGTCGAGGAAGCACTGCTCAGATCAGAAAAAAAGATATCTCTTCGGACTGGCACCGGAAGAGCCTTTCGGACATATACTACAACATATTTATAAACGGGAGGGTAGCTCATGTTTGCTTCATTATTGGGACAGCTTATGTCGAACCTACTTTATTTTGCATTGCATTTAAGCTCTTCCAGCTCCTTTCCCCCACCGTTGAGCGCGTCAAAAGAGCGGGAGTACCTGGAAAGGATGAAAAACGGCGACGATAGCGCCGCCGATATCCTGATCGAACATAATCTGCGGCTGGTTGCACATATCATCAAAAAATATTACGCAAGCTTTTCAGACCAGGAGGATCTCATCTCAATCGGGACAATCGGTCTGATCAAAGGAATCCGTACGTTTGACGCGGAGAAAGGGACACGGCTAGCGACGTATGCGGCGAGATGCATTGAAAATGAAATCCTAATGCATTTTCGCAGCCAACGAAAATCCGCCCAGGATGTCTCCATGAGCGACCCGATTGATATTGACAGTGAAGGAAATCCACTGACACTCTCCGATATTATTTACACAAACGATACGATTGCCGATGATTTGGACATGAAACTTAAAAGTGAGCAGCTGCGGCAGTACGTTGATGAACTAACAGATTCACGTGAACGGATGATCATTATTCTGCGGTATGGCCTGGCGAATGATATGCCGCTGACACAGCGGGAGGTGGCGAAAAAGCTGGATATTTCCCGGTCCTATGTATCGCGCATTGAAAAAAAAGCCCTGGAAAAGCTGAAGCGGAAATTTGACGCGGGCAGCGTTTTGGTGAAACGGAAACACCTGTAAGCCTCTCCGACCAGAAGGGGCTTACAAATATCTGAAAGGTCTTTTTAAGGGAATGGAGCCCATTCCAAATTTTGTATAAACCTCCGTTGCGGTGCAGAATAGAAGCATCGCAATGGAGGTTTATATTATGGTAAGAAAGAAACGTACTCCGGAAGAAATCGAGCGGAGGGCAAAAATCCGGGAACTGCTGCAGGTGAGCAATGTAAGCAGTATGGTAGGCATTCAGAATCTATATTCGTGGCATCTACGGCGTGGAGATCTCGGATACCACCGTCAGCCGGATCACAGACAAGATCCTGCCCATCGCAAAAGAATGGCAGCAACGGCCACTGGAGGCCGTCTACGCGGTGGTGTTTCTGGACTTGATCCACGATCATGTTCGCAGCGAAGGCCAAATCGTGAAGAAAGCTGTTTACATTGCCATTGGCATTGACCTCGTACCATAATTCATTCTGTGTATTATAACACGAAACAGGAGTATTTTGTGTTATGTAATTCTGAAACTATGTATATACAATGATTTACTATTGACATTTTTCTATCCACATATTATTATTAACAGCGTTAATTAACGAAGTTAATAATATAGAGAGGTATTGAATATGAATATTGACTGGATGGATATGGTGTACTATCGGCAACAGGTTCAAAAGCTGACTCGATTGCTCCTGCCTACAAAACAAACAAACTTAACGGTTAGCGAATGTGAGCTATTGGCATGGCTTTATTTAGAACAGGAGCAAAACACTCCTGTTTTACTCAGCCAACGCAGTGGAATGAAAAAGGAGGCTGTGAGCCGTTGCCTGAAAAGTTTAATTGAAAAAAATTGCATTCGCAAGGAAAAACAACTTCATGATGAACGCAGCTATAAAATATATCTCACTGCTACAGGAATTTCAGAATTAAAAAAAGGGTATGAAATCATTTTGCAGCCATTTTATGATTTATGGAGAAATACTGGATCAGATTTTGAAGAATTCTTACAGTGTACCGATAAAATAGTTTCTCACATAAAAAGCGAAGAACTGGAGTAATAAATAAATGAATTTTTATCATGCTTTACAAATGGATCCTTCTGTTCTAAAACGTAAAATTTCTCAATGTACCACTTTCAAAGAAAAACTTTTTTACTGGGTTGCAATGGCGGTACGTTCCATGTTAATTGTAGCTTTTGCAATATTATTTATTGGTACGCTTTCCAGTTTATTTGGACAGGAAAATACTCCTTTGGCTGTAGCTTTATTCTGTATCCTTTTGGGAATTCGCTTTGTCAATTTTGAATATTGCGTCGGGGATACTCTGGTAACTTTGGCAATTGCACTAGGAATTCTATTATTAACGCCCAGCGCAGTGGCGGTTACCCCCCCCTTTTGTTGCAATCCTTCTTCACTTTGTGAGCTTTTTTACATTGCTCTATATTACCTCACAAAGGCCAGAACTTGGTAACGGCGGGCTCTATAGTTTTGCCTATGTTTATTTATCGGGTAATCCTGTTTATGGAGATGCACTCAAGAAAAGAGCTATGTTAGCACTTTTAGGATACCTTATTTGTGCGATTATTCTGTATAGAAAACATCGGCATATGCATTCTAATATTCGTTTCCATCATGTCATTCTCAAATTTAATTTACATAATATAGTGCATCTATGGCAGTTGCGTATGGCTATTGGTGTAAGTCTAGTATTAACTGCAGGACAGTTTTTTGGGGTGGAAAGATTTATGTGGATGGGGTTTGCCTGTGCATCCCTGTTGTCAGAATATCCTTATTCTGATAACGTGACTCCTCGGTTCTGGCAACGTATCATAGGGGTATTCGTCGGTTCTGGAGCATTTTTTTTGATTTTTCACATCACACCAGAATCCTTTCATCCACTCATGGGACCGTTAGGCGGTTTATGTCTTGGTTTTTGCACAGATTATCGATACAAGACAGCGCTCAATTGCTTCGGTGCGTTAATGATGGCAACAGGAATTTACGGCATACAAGGTGCCGTTGTTCTGAGAATCGTAGATACCATTTTAGGTGTTATTTTCGGAATGATATTCGCTTTACTGTTTCATAAATTCATTGGAACAAGATTTGACATAAGAAAAGATAGTAAAACCCATTGTGATATATAATGCAGCCATAATAGCTGCATTGATCTGAACTACTCCTCAAGAGCGAAATCAGCTCTGTATTGATCCAGGACTTCCTGCAAGCCCTTGTGTCCTTGATCAGAAATCAATTTTATATTCTCTAGAGTTGCTATTTTCCACCACGCTACGCTGTAATAAATCCGCCCGGCGCATTCCAATCGGAACGCGTCGGGCGACGTTTGATCATGTTATTTATCACGCCAAAAAGACTTATTTCATCATGCCGGCAACTTCATCCGCGAAGTTGTCTTCCCTCTTCTGCAAGCCCTCGCCCTTTGCAAAACGGGTAAAGCCCAGCACCTTGATGGAAGCATCAATCTCCTTGGCGACGGACTCGACATACTTGCCGACACTTAGGTCGCCATCCTTGACGAACTGCTGGTCCATCAGGCAATTCTCTTTGAAATACTTGCCGATGCGGCCCTGCACGATCTTCTCGATGACCTGCGCCGGCTTATTCTTATTCTTCTCATCCTCTGCAAGCTGCGCAGTAAGGATTTCCTTCTCATGGGCGATCACATCCGCAGGAACGCCTGCTTCATCGAGATAGGCCGGATTCATTGCGGCAATCTGCATTGCAACATCCTTGCCCATGACCTTGAACTTGTCGTTTGCAGCAGTCGCATCGTCCACGTCGAAATGCACCATGACGCCAACCGTACCGCCACCGTGGACATAGGTGGAGACAACGCCTTCCACGCGCTCAAAGCGGCGAATCTTCATATTCTCGCCGATGGCAAGGATCTTATCCTGCAGATTCTCCTGCACGGTGCGGTCGCTGCCGGCAAGCTTCTCATTGAGAAGTGCGTCAATATCCGCCGGATTGCTGGCCGCGATCGTCTTGGCAATATCCATAACGAAGGCCTGGAATTCCTGGTTCTTTGCAACGAAGTCGGTCTCGGAATTCACCTCGACGACAACGCCGATTTTCTTCTCCTCATCGTTATACGCAAGCACAACGCCCTCCGCCGCGATGCGGCCGGCCTTTTTGGTAGCCGCAGCGAGGCCCTTCTCGCGCAGGAAATCAATTGCCTTTTCCATATCGCCGTCGGACTCGACGAGCGCCTTTTTGCAATCCATCATGCCTACGCCGGTCTTCTCGCGCAGTGCCTGTACGTCTTTTGCAGTAAATGCTGCCATGTTCAATTCCTCCTATATTCCTAAATAAAAACAGTACATTCTAATAACCCGAAAGAAGCCCGGGCCATGGGTAACGCTTACTGAAAATCCGCACCGGATTTGAGCAGTGGCCCCTGGCACGGGCATCCTTACGAATGAGAAACGATTCTAATATTTATGCGCTGGGCTGCTCAACCGCAGCTTCCGCTTCCTCGCCCGCTTCAGCCTCAGCTGCAGCGTCGATATTCATCTGCTTGCCTTCCATGACGGCGTCTGCCATTGCAGCAGAAATCAGGCGGACGGCGCGGATTGCGTCGTCGTTGCCGGGGATGACATAGTCGATCTCATCGGGGTCGCAGTTGGTATCGACGATCGCAACGATCGGAATCCCCAGCTTCTTCGCCTCGGCTACCGCAATGCGCTCCTTGCGGGGATCGACGATGAACATGGCCGCGGGCTGACGCTTCATCTGCGTGATACCGCCCATAAATTTTTCAAGCTTCTCGATCTCGAGCTTCAGCTTTGTGACTTCCTTTTTGGGAAGCAGGTCAAATGTGCCGTCCTCTTCCATAGCCTTCAACTGCTCAAGGCGCTTAATGCGCTGCTTAATGGTTTTGAAATTGGTCAGCATGCCGCCGAGCCAACGGGCGTTGACATAGGGCATACCGCAACGGGAAGCTTCCTCACGGATGGAATCCTGCGCCTGCTTCTTCGTGCCGACGAAAAGGATCTCCTGGCCGTCCGCCGCGAGTTCACGCACGAACATATAGGCCTCTTCCAGCTTGCGCACGGTCTTCTGCAAATCGATGATATAGATGCCGTTGCGCTCGGTGAAGATATACTTCGCCATTTTGGGGTTCCAACGACGGGTCTGATGACCGAAGTGGACGCCCGCTTCCAATAACTGCTTCATGGATACGACTGCCATAAGGGTAATTCCTCCTTTGTTATACCTCCGCACGGCTCTTATGACCGGCGACGCCCTTTGGAAAAGGACGCACCCGCCGAACGAACGCTGTGCGTGTGTTTTGCAGCATGTACCGCCGCATGAAGGCACAGCAATACATTTTGCGGAAGTAGTATAGCACAGGCGGAAGAAAAATGCAAGCCGTAAAGTACGTTTTTTCAGGGAATTTTACGATTTTAACCGCCATCTGATACGCTTCGTGCCGGCACTTCCCGCGCGGTGCCGTTCCGTAACTGATCCCTCCTCCATATAACGTGAAAAGTCGAGCATTTTTGCATACGGGGCACAGAAAAGAGGCGCACCACACAGTGCGGCACGCCCCTACATATGATCATTAGGATGATAAAGGCACTGAGCGCCTTTTCGATCCTGTTATTTCAACTCATATGCCGCTTCAAACCCGGCGCGGACAGCCGTTTCGATCCTGCCGACCTGTTTCGCATCGCCGATGACCGACACATGGCCGCAGAGCTTTTTGCACGCTTCCTCCAGCGGATTGTCCGGGTGCACGCCCATGGCGAGAACAACGTAGTCCGCGGGGTACTCCTCCGTATTGCCGCTCTTTTCATCCTGCAAAACGGCACAGCCCTTTTTGATCTCCTGCAGCTTTGTCGCGGGCTTATATGTAATGTCGTACTTGGAGAGGCGATCCATACAGTCAAGATACGTCTGCACATACACGCCGTCACCGATCTTGCCAAGCATTTCCACAATCGTTACTTGATTTCCGCGTTCGCAGAGGAATTCCGCCGTTTCCAGGCCGGTCGCGCCCGAGCCGATAACCGTCACATTCTTACCGTACAGGGGCTTGCGGTCGCAGAGCACATCCTCAAAGGTGACTGCGTTTTCCAGCTCTACGCCCGGGATCGACCGCGGCTTCACGGGCACAGCGCCCGTAGCCAAAATAACCGCGTAGGGCTTGTAAGAAGCAATGCATTCTGGCGTTGCTTCCCGGTTGACCAGGATCGTGACATCCAGCTTTTTCAGCTGGGAAAGCTCGTATTCAACGATCCAATCCATCTTCTCCTTGCGCGGCGGCTTATCGCCAATATTGATCTGCCCACCGACCGCGCCGGTCTTCTCCAAAACGACCACATGGAAACCGCGCTCGCCGAGCACTCGCGCCGCCTCCAGGCCACCGACGCCGGCACCTACGACGACAACAGTCCTTCCAGCGCCGTCCTTCAGGTAGCAGGGATATTTGCATTCGCGGCCCGCCCTGGGATTGACCGCGCACTTGACGGGGTTTTTATCGGGAATCGCATCGCTGACGAGCGTTTCAAAGCAGAAGGTGCAGGAGATGCAACGGTTGATCTCCTCCTCCCTGCCCTCATATGCCTTTTTCACCCACTCCGGGTCTGCCACGACAGCCCTGCCGAGGCCGACGAAGTCAACCAGGCCGTCCTCCAGCATCTTCTCGGCAAACCACGGCTCCTTGATCATGTTGACCGCGATGACCGGGATCTTCACGGCATCCTTCACCGCGCGGATCAGGGGTGTGCGGCAGCCCTGCTCATAAGTAGTCGGCTCTGAAAGGGAATTGAAGGATTCGTAAATGCCGTTGGATACGTTAATATAGACGAGCCCGAGCTTCTCAAGCTCCTGGCAGATGCGCACGCCATCCGGGAGCTTCAGGTATTCCGTCACACCGTTGGGCGCAAGCAGTTCATCCACCGTCAGCCGGATGCCGATGGGAAATTCTTTGCCGCATTCCTTCTGAATGCCCTCGATGATCTCTTTGACAAACTCCAGCCGCCCTTCAAACGAGCCGCCGAAGCGATCCGTGCGCTGGTTGGTGTAGGGGCTCAGGAACTGGGAGATCAGGTAGCCGTGCGCGCCGTGCAGCTCCACGCCGTCGAGCCCCGCCTTCTGTGCACGGACAGCGGCGGCAATGAATTTCGCAATGACCGTCTCCACTTCTGCGGTGGTCATCTCGTGCGTCTCCTGCTGGCATACGCCGCAGGGCTTGGAGCCGGAAGACCACAGCGGCTCGTTGCCGTTGATATTCATAAACGTCTCTCTGCCGGGATGATGCAGCTGGGCAAATACCTTCACATCCTGCGCGTGCAGCGCTTCCACAGCTTTTGCCATCGGCGCGATCTGCTCATCCCGCGCAAGGCTCGCCTGCTTCGGAGCTGCGACGCCATGCTCGTCGTCCACGCGGGTATTTTCCAGCACGATCATGCCGACGCCGCCCTTGGCCCGCTCCATGAGGTAGGCCATGAAATCCTCCCCGATGCACTGCTTTTCATCGGAAACGCCCATGGCGAGCGCGCACATCACGATGCGGTTTTTGATGGTCAGGTTACCAATTTTGCCTGGCGCAAATAATTTCGGATACTTCATTGAGATCATCCTCCTGACGCATAAAGCATAGTCAAGAAACAGATTTTTCTGTCCCTTTAAGCTGATTATAGGGCTCTAAAATTCGATTGTCAATTATTTAACAAAATTTTAACAAACGATTTATGAGTTGGATTCCGGAGCGTTGCGGCATGCGGGTATCTTATAAATAGAAAAATGATTTTAGAAAGGTGTATCAATTTCAGACTCCCTGCGAATGTAACAAAAGTCAGGGTAACAAATTTCTGATCTTTATGCTCTCCGGTTCCACAATCATTCATGTGTTTCTATATAAATAGCTTACCTTTTACTTTTGTAATAACAAACAAAATTTGGAATATAATCTTGTTAATCTTTTGTATTGACATATTAGATCAAATAGGAGTAATATGCTTTATAGATGATATATGAGACGGGCCTATCTATATAATAAAATTATATGTTATAGAGGTGATTCCAATGTTTTGATAATAGTGCATTTTATGGAACCAATTATATTAATAAGGAGTGTATTAGAATGAAACATACCAAAAAATTTGCTGCAATTTTTTGTAGCGTTCTCTTAATCTCAATGGTAGCCTCGTTTACCGTTTTCGCCGACTCAAAGCCAGTGGATCTAAATCAAAATCAGTATACAAACTATAGTTTTTGGACAAACACGATTTCTCATCAGAGTAAATTCTCCGGAGTAAATTCAAGTAGTTCCAATCATTATGTATACTTCACGGCTCAATATTATGATGCAGTTGCAAAACAGGGCTTTGATGATAACTATTATTATGCCCCTAATAATGGCATTAACTTTCGCACTCAATATACTACTAAGCGTACTGGGGTTTATCAATGGCGACTGAAATTGAACCCGACCGGCCCCTTTGCCGGTTGCACCGCATCAGGAACAATTACGACCATCTGAGTACAATGTCCAAACCTTGTTTCTTGCGGCAGTAAAACTGCCGCAAGAAATTTTCTATTTTCAAGAAGGGGGCATTCCATGCATCACTTCACACAAAACGGAAAGCTTTTTTTCAAAAATAAGCTTCTCCTCTCCGGGACCCTGTTGACCATTATTTTGCCCACGCTCTATCTCTGCTATAAATTAATCTATTATAACAACATTTTTCCCACAGCGTCGGATCGGAGCATGTTTTCCAGCTATCTGCTCATCGATACGCTGGAACTACCGTTATTTCTTTTTGCTCTTTTTGCTCTTTTATCCTATGAGGCTTTTCGTGCCATCCGGCATGCGCACGCACAGGAGATTCTTGCGATCACAAGGCACGGGCTCTCGTCTTTCTATATTGATATTGGATTATTATTCCTCCTGTTTTCAATCATTCTCTCCGTTTTCATACTGATAGAAAACGTCGTCTATTTTGCTTGCATTCACCTGCTCAATCGAGAAACCTTCCTCTATCTCTTTTTACATATCCTATTGAACATCTTTCTCGTTTCCTCGCTTGGCATCATTACAGGCCTCCTGTTTTCTGTCAATCAGGGGAAATTTTCAGGTTACATCGGAATTCTGGTGTGTATCCTGCTGATTTCACCCGCTACCGAAACGTTAAACCAGATTATTTTTCAGGGAACGGGGTTGAAAGCGTATTATCTTACTGCATTATTTCAGGTATGTTCCCCAAATCTGAAATTTACAAGCAACCTGCTTCTGGGGTATCCGATCCTGCCCTACCGTTTTGCAGTGGTTCTGTTTTGGATATTCCTTTTATTTGGCATTTTCATGCTCCGTCTTCATAAGGTCCGGCAGATCAAGAGGTCCCGATCAATCGCGGGCGCAAGCTTGCTGTGCGCTCTCATCGGGCTGGTCGTTTTGGCGCTCCCCTCTTCCAAATCTGAAATCAACTTTTCGCCAAACGGCGCAAGCTTTCACGACATCTTTTATTATTCCAATGAAAAAGAACTCGTAACAGAAGAAAAAGCAGCGTTTCATATTTTATCTTACCGCCTGCAGTTTTCAATCGCACGAGAATTATCCGCAGAGGCTACCATCGAATTGGACCGTTCCGATCTTGAGGAATATCCCCTCACGCTTTACCATGGTTACCGGGTCAAAAAAGTGTTGGACCAGAATCAAAATGCGCTTTCTTTTGATCGCAAAGGCGATGCGCTCATAGTACATGGCTCCGGAAACTGCTCTGCCATTACCATCCTTTATCATGGCAGCAGCCCGCAATTCTACTCCAATTATCAGGGAACCGCTCTTCCGGGCTATCTAGCTTATTATCCGCTGCCCGGCTGCCTCTCACTCTACGATATGGAAAACCAAAGTCTCCGCACCGACCTGGTCAAGGAGGAAGCTGATTTCCACCTTACCGTCCGATCTCCTCGAAAAATATATTGCAATCTGCCGGAGACCTCGGAAGGCACTTTTGAAGGGCGCAGCAACTGCGTGACACTTTTAAGTGGATTTTTAAAAGAGAAAGAAATAGACGGAATCCGCATTGTCTACCCCTATCTCGATCTTTCCTGCACGGAAGAGAACATAACCGCCATATTTGACGCAATTCAGAAGATAGAGGCCAGCACCCCCGATATTCCTTATCGCATAACAGGAAAGAAGGTCATGGTTCTTCCTAACGTCAATCAACATATCGGCACGGTGTTTGAAGACGATCACATTCTCGTAACGTTCGGCCCGTGGGGGCTGGATCAAGACTACAATTTCTTTCTAAATGGCGTACAGCCGGAGGGCTGAGAGATCAGACGATTTGTTTCCAATCTTTTATGTGCGAAAACACGCTTCAAATTTCAGATTACCTGAAGGGAGATGCCCGCTATGTTAACGGTTACCGGATTGACTAAAAAATATAAGGACAAAACGGCAATCGATCACTTCAGCTTTAAATTCCAAGAAAAAACATATGGACTGCTTGGCCCGAACGGCGCCGGAAAAACAACATTGTTCCGCTGTATCCTTCTGCTTCTGCAGCCCGATTCTGGAACGATTTCCTATGGTGAAAAGAGAATCGTAAATTCTCAGGATTATGCCGGATTAGTTGGTTATATGCCGCAAAGCTTAGGGATTTTTAAAAATTTCACCGTAAAGGATTTTATGCAATATTTTGCTGTCGCCAAAGGGATTGACCGCTCGCAAATGGAACAAGTGATTCTCAACTGTCTAGAACAGGTTCATCTCTCCGACGAAATCAATCAAAAAACAGGGGCCCTCTCTGGAGGAATGCTCAGGCGGCTCGGCCTGGCGCAGGCATTGCTTGGAGACTCCCCCATTCTGTTTCTGGACGAACCCACGGCAGGCCTTGACCCGGAGGAAAGGATTCGCTTTAAAAACATTATCTCCTCCATTCAGGACGGTAGAACCATCGTCATCTCAACACACATTGTAGAAGACATTGAAGCCGTATGCGAAGAAGTCCTGATTCTGCGGGAAGGCACGCTGGCCGCATCTGGCAGCCAGAAGCAGCTGTGCAGTCTAGCGGACGGAAAAGTATTCGAAGCAAGAAAAACGGAAGTAACCCATATCAATGGCGAATACACTATCCAGCGCAGTTATGAGAAAAACGGCGAAACTTTCGTCCGTATCCTTTCCGGCACACCGCAGCCGTTTTCCCCATTGGAACCGAACCTGGAGGATGGATATATATGCTGCATCAAAAAGATCTGAAGCTGTTTTTCTTACTATTTCGAAAACTGCGCTTTATCTATTTTTTTCCGCTGATCTTTATCTATCTGGCGGTTCCGGCATGGGAAGTCATTGATCTGTATATTGTCCATCTGGACCCGGATATGATTTATCAAAACTTTGTCTTTCGTACGCAAGTATTCTTCCCGTTCCTCTCCGTTATCTGGCCCGCCGCTCTTTTGAGAAATTTTATAGAAGAAGAGGGGAATGAGCTACTATTTTTCTATGAAAAACGGAACAAGCTGTTTGATCTCTGCGGATGCCTGATTCTCTATGTGTTTCATTTGCTTCCTCCCTTCCTGTGGGGATGTTATTATTTCCATACTGCACATGTGTTGCTTGACTTCCTACGCGTCATTTCCGAATGTGTATTTTATACCGGCCTCACTTATGCCGCTCTCTTTACGATGCAATCTCTTATCCCTGCCATGATTCTCCCGACGCTCCTGTTTTTAATTCCTATGAAAGGTTTTCTTTCTGAAAAGCCAGCAAACCTTTTTTTCATCAATATGGAGGCATCGGCCTCGCGTCTGTTGGTAACCGCGCTTCTCGTTAGTCTAGCTGGCGTTTTGCTGGCTATGATCGGTTCTGCCGCTGCAACAAAAAAAATTCGATATCGATAATGGCTCAGTGAGGAAGCCTTCTCATGTGTTTGAGACGATGGGAATCGTCAAATTTGGGAAGGTTCGCGGATTGGTTTTACCCCAACTATAATCAAAAACCCCCAAATGCAAGTGGTGATCATTTTGCATTTGGGGGTACATGTCTATCCTGTTTTATGAAAAAGGAGGATGCTTTTGGAAACAATTACGCCCGCAGGGATGCGCCGAGCTTCGCCAGCGCCTTGACCGCGCGCTTGACTGATGCGTCGGCCTCCTCGTCGGTCAGCGTCCGGTCTGAAGCGCGCAGCCGGAGGCTGAACGCCACGCTCTTCTTGCCCGCCTCGATCTGCTTGCCCTCGTAAACGTCGAAGAGACTGATCTCTTCGAGAATCGCGCCGACTGCCTCGCCGATCACGCGCTCCAGCGCCAGCACCGGCGTTTCGCGCGCACAGACGATGGCGAGATCGCGCGTGGAGGCTGGGAACTTCGGCAGCGGATGATAAACGCGCTGGCGGTCGCCGAGGTTCAACAGGGCATTGATATCCACTTCCACCACATAAGTCTTTGTGCCAATTTCATAATTCTCCTGTACCTGTGGATGAATTTCACCAAGGAGCGCAACTTCGCAGCCATCCTTTGTAATCCGCGCCGTGCGTCCGGGATGGAAGGAGGGGTCGTCTGTGACGGCCTCCACATCGTAATCCGCCACGCCGCAGGCTTCCAGCAGCTCTTCCACCACGCCTTTGAGCGCATAGAAATCGCAGCCTCCGCCATACATGCCGATGGCGGCCTTCGGCCGCTCCAACGGGAGCTCCTCTTCGCCGCGCGGGGTGTATTCCATCGCAAGCTCGTAGATCGCGGCCTGCGGGTTGCGGTTATTATAGTTGCGGGAAAGCACATCCAGGATGGAGGGCAGCGCCGTCGTGCGCATGACGCTCGTATCCTCGCCCAAGGGATTGGAAATCACGACGGATTTGCGCTTTTTGCTGTCCGCCGGCAGGCAGATGCGGTCATAGGCCTTCGGGCTGATGAACGAATAGGTGGAAACCTCGCTCAAGCCGCAGCCGAGCAATGTGTTATGAATCACGCGCTCGAGCTGCTGCATGGGAGTCAGCTTTGCGTTTGCCACGCCTGTAAGCATCCGGTTCGGGATGTTGCCGTAGCCATAGAACCGGGCGATTTCCTCGGAAATATCGGCCTTGTGCTCAATATCGTTGCGGAAGAACGGGATATAGATCGTATCGTTCTCCACCCGGAAGCCGATGCGCTCCAGAATCGCCTTCTGCTCTTCCGGCCCTACGTTAATGCCGATGAAATGGTTGACCCACTGCCAATCGAAGGGAAGGGTGCGCTGCTCCTTTTTGGAATGGTCGCAGTCGACCACGCCGTTTACCACATCGCCCGCATCGAGCTGCTGGACGAGCTCCAAAGCGTGCGCAAGGCAGACCGGGCAGCTCTCCGGGCTCAGCTCTTTCTCATAGCGGGAGGAGGCCTCCGTGCGCATGCCGAGCTTTTTCGCCGTATGGCGCACGGACGCGCCGTTGAAGCAGGCGGATTCAAACACGATGGTGGTGGTATCCTCCATGATGCCGCTGAATTCGCCGCCCATTACGCCTGCCACGGCGACAGGTTTCTTCGCATCCGCAATAACGAGCATATCGTCCGTGAGGGCGCGCTCCACGCCGTCGAGCGTGGTGATCTGCTCGCCGCTCTGCGCACGGCGGACGATGACGCTGTTGCCCTCGAGATAGCGCAGGTCAAAGGCATGCATTGGCTGGCCGTATTCGAGCATGACATAGTTTGTGATATCGACGATATTGTTGATCGGTCGCACGCCGCTCGCACGCAACCGCTCGCGCATCCAGCGCGGGGAAGGCTGGATACGCACGTTTTCGACGACAGCGCCCACATAGCGATAGCACTTTTCATCGTCGAGGATTGTGACACTGAGATGGTCGTTCACATCGCCCTGCGTGGGCTTCACCTGCGGCACGGGCATCTGGAACGGCACCTGGAAGGTGGCCGCCGCCTCTCGCGCAAGGCCCAGCACGGACAGGCAGTCCGGCCGGTTGGAGGTGATTTCAAACTCCGTGACGGTATCGTTCAGGCCAATCGCGTCATGGATATCCGCTCCGGGCGTCAAATCGCAGTCGTCTCCGAGCACAAAAATGCCGTCTTCAATTGCATAGGGGAAATCGTGCACCGTAAGCCCCAGTTCACCCAGGGAGCAGAGCATGCCGTTGCTCGGCACGCCGCGCAGCTTGCCCTTTTTGATCTTTTTGCCGCCGTGGACGGTGGAATGATCGAGCGCGACGGGGACAAAATCCCCTTCCTTTAAATTCTGCGCGCCGGTGACGATTTGGAGCGGCTCCCCCTGCCCCGCGTCCACCTGGCAGATCCAGAGATGGTCAGAATCCGGGTGCTTTTCAAGAGACAGGAGCTTGCCGACCACGATGTTTTCAAGGTCCGCGCCCTCCTTTTCATAGCCCTCCACCTTGGAGCCGGAGAGGGTCATTTCGTCGCTGAAGGTTTTATCGTCAACATCCAAATCGATAGAATCGAGCAGCCATTTCTTTGATAAATCCATTTGATAAGCCTCCTTCGGTTAAAACTGGCTGAGAAAACGCATATCGTTTTCATACAACAATCGCATATCATCGATATTGAAACGGAACATCACGAGCCGCTCAAGGCCAACGCCGAAGGCAAAGCCGCTGTACTGCTCCGGGTCGATGCCGCCGTTTTGCAGCACCTTCGGATGCACCATGCCGCCGCCGAGGATCTCGATCCAGCCCTCACCCTTGCACATCGGGCAGCCTTTGCCGCCACAGCGGAAGCAGGATACGTCGATCTCGCAGGAAGGCTCCGTGAACGGGAAGTGGTGCGGGCGCAGGCGGATGCGCGTTTCGTCGCCATAGAGCCGCTTGGCAAAGGCTTCCAGCGTCCCCTTCAAATCGCCCATGGTGATATCCCGGTCGACGACAAGCCCCTCTATCTGATGGAACAGAGGGGAATGCGTCGCATCCACCGCGTCGGAACGGTACACCCTGCCGGGCGCGATGATGCGGATGGGCGGCTTCTGCTGCTCCATCACGCGGATCTGCACAGGAGAGGTCTGTGTGCGCAGGAGCATTTTTTCCGTGATATAGAAGGTATCCTGCGTGTCGCGTGCGGGATGGTCCGGCGGCATATTGAGCGCCTCGAAATTATAGTAATCCCATTCGATCTCCGGGCCGGTCGCCACCTCGAAGCCCATGCCTAGAAAAATTTCCTTCACCTCGTCGAGCACAATGGACAGCGGGTGCTTGTGGCCGAGCGGGCGGCATTTGCCGGGCATGGTCACGTCGATGCGCTCGCTCTCCAAGCGCTTGGCGGTCTCCTCCGCTTTCAGCTCCTTTTCGCGCTTCTCCACGATCTGCTCGATATAAGCGCGCACCTCATTGGCAAGCTGGCCGATCACCGGGCGCTCCTCGGCCGTCAGCTTTCCCATCTGCTTGAGCACGGCGGTCAACTCGCCCTTTTTGCCCAGGAAACGCACACGGGCGGCATCGAGCCCTGCACGCGATTCAACTTTTGCAAGCTCCTGCCGGGCCGCCTCCCGGATCGATTCGAGCTGCTCTCTCATCCTGCATACTCCCTTTCAAAATATAATCTCAGACTGCTCTGCTTTCTTCTCGATTTGCGGCGGGCGGATTTTACTTTCGCCGAAAAAACAAAAAGCCCACGTCCCCATGAAAAGGGACGAAGGCATTCTTCCTCCGCGGTACCACCCTGATTTTTGCAAAGAAGCAAACACTCCTGCGCCGCGTAACGGGGGCGAACCGTTGCGGCCTACCACTTTTCGCTTCAGCCGCACCGCTCCGAAGTGAACTTCAGCAGCTTTTCCGCGCGGGCGCGCTTTCAGCCAAGGCTCGCCCTCTCTGGCCGCAGAGCGTAATCAGAAGCCGCTTACTCTCTTCATCACAGCGTTATGGATTTGTTTTAATATAGCACATTCGGGGGCCGATGGCAAGAGTAAAAATTGAAAAATTTGATCGCTCTCATGGCCGGATTTTTTAACCTTGCAGTCCTTTAGACTGGCGTTCCATGTCTTCAACCACAATATCAAAAATTTCGCCTAAAGAAGCGCAATATTCTAATACTTTCCACGGTTCATTTGTGTGGTAATGTATTTTAATGAGTTGCTCATCTCCAACTGCCAACAAGCAATCTCCCTTAAAATGATTTATAAAATATGCATTGATAGCATCTTCATCAAGATTTTTACCCTCTATCAATAATTGTGTATCATATCTGTATTCTGGCATTTTAATACCCCTTTCAATTTTCTATTTTTAAATATCATCAGCTTGACGATCAAGTCTGAGAGAAGAAAAAAGTGCACAAAAAAGCATGGTTTTTGATCGTTTTCGGAGCTGTCATCTTTATGCGCCGCTGGGCGCTGCCTCGGCCTGCAGAAAGCTGCTAACGCGCAGTTAGCGGAGGGCAACGCAAAGGTTCTGCACCCCTTCGTAACCTGAAAGCCATTGCGCCGCAGTAAGGTAACGATAGGCCAAGGCAGCATTGCGCCAAACTGGGGACGTGTCGCAGAAAGGCAAAATCTGCGGCACGTCCTGAACGCATATATAATCGGTTTTACAGAATCTTCGTCCCCTCCGGGACCGCGTCGTCCACAAAAACCACCCTGCACCCGCAGGCGTTGTTCGTCGCCGCCAAGAGCATCCCCTCACTGGTCACGCCCGTAATCCGCGCGGGCTTCAAATTTGCAAGTACGATGATCTTCTTCCCGATCAGCTCCTCCGGCTTGTAATACGCCTTGATGCTGGAAACGATCGTGCGCTTGTCGAGCCCATCGAAGAGCGTGAGCTTATAGCAGCTGTGAGATTTGCGGATCTCCTGGCACTTTAACACCTTGCACACGCGCATATCGACAGCCGCAAAATCATCGTATTCGATCTCACCCTTTATCGGATCGACCGGGTCCGGATCGCCGTAAACGACCGCCTCCTGCTCCTCCTCCGGCTGTTCATCGGCCCTTTTCGCAGCCTCCTCGGCCTCCTGCTCCGCCTGCGTTTTCGGCGTGGAGAAATCGAGAAGGTTGCTATACTGCGCGGGGTCGATCGCATAGAGGAAGAGATAGAGCCGCGGGCCGCGCTCTTTATCGATCAGGAGCTGATAGACATTCTTGAAGAAGGTGCCCTGAATGCCCTTCATTGCCTTCTCGTCCGTCCCCTCGGGGGCGAATTCCTTCGGAATCGCATAGAGCTTCGCGTTGAGCTCATCGAGCGTGTAGCCACCGGCCTTAATAAAATCATAAAGCCGAGCGATCTCTGCGCGCTGGGTCTCGTTCAGCGTTTCATATACTTCCCAGTTGCGCGTCGCCCGCAGGCGGTTGACACTCTCCGGTGAGCACTGCTCGAGCCAGAACTTCGCCCGGTCAAGCCGGTCGGCAAACTGGCTGTAGGTATAGGGCGTGCCGATCTTGCGAAAGACGAGCTCCAGCATATCCACCTTGAAATCCACCACGGAGCCGAGCTGCACAAGCAGGTTCATCGGCACGGTCTCGACAGAGCGCCCCTCGATCTCCGCATTATATAAAATCGCCTTTGTCAGGTCGTTCGCCTTGCCGGATTTCACCTCGTTGTACATCCGGTCAAATTCGAAATACTGGCGCAGAATGCCATCGTCAAAGCAGAAATCGAATGCCTTGAGCGGCTCCGTCTTCGAATAAAGCCAGAGGATGATCTCCGGCTGATAGAGCTTTAAGAGCGTCTCCGGAGTGAGATTCAGGCCCGAGGAGCCGGACATTTTGCCCGTGGTGCCCTTGATGCCAATGAACTCATAGCCCTGGAAGATCGGCGCTTCGTAATCGAAGATCGCTTTAGAAATCTCCCGGCTTGTATCATAACTGCCGTTGGGGCTTGCGTGATCCTTCCCGCCGGGTTCGAAATCGACGCCCTCATACATCCAGCGCATCGCCCAGTCGACCTTCCAGGAGAGCTTGCAGTTGAAATCCTTCGTGAAGTTGAACGTCCCCTCATGGCCGCAGGCGCAACGGTACTTGGCTTCTGTGCAGTCGCCGGAGAGGTCCGTAATTTTCGTTGTATCCTTGCCGCAGGCCGGGCAGTAGATGCTCACGGGGTAGAAATTTTTGCGCTCCTCGTCCGTCGCCTCCTGCGTGCGGTGGCTGTCGAGAATCTCAAAGATTTCCGCGCGGTGCCGCAAAGCATGGAGCACATGCTCCGCATATTTGCCGGAGCGGTACATCTCGGCCTGATGGCGGTAGTCCATCTCGATGCCGAAGCGGCCGATGGAGCGCTCAAACTCCTGCTCGAAATATTCCGCATAGGTCTTGCACGGCGAATCCGGGAACGGATTTTTCACATCGACATACGGCATGCCGATGCATTTCTCCATCTCCGGAGCTACCGCCTGCACGTTCACCGGCACCTTGCGCAGCCGGTCAAATTCATCCCAGGAAAAGAGGAGTTTCGCCTTTTTGCCCATCTTCCGCAAGGCCTTCACAACGAAGTAGCTCGTTGCTACATCGCGGAAATTGCCGATATGGATCGAGCCGGACGGGCTGATCCCGGCGGCGCAGACGTATTCCTCCTTATCGGGCTTACGCTCGATGATTCTCTGTGCGATCTCTTCCGACCAATGCATACATCTATCTCCCTTATTTGTTACTTCCATTCAGAATGGTATTATAGCAAAAGAAGCCACCGCAATGCAACAGGGGCGGCGCGGAAAACCGGGCTATTCCTTTAATTTATGGATAAACAGGCCGCTTAAGAGCTTCGGCTCAAACCACGTGGATTTCGGCGGCATCACCTTGCCCGCATCGGCAATGGCCATCAATTCCTCCAAAGTGGTCGGGCACAGGGAGAAAGCGAGAAGCATATCGCTGTTTGCCCTTCTTTCCAGCTCGCCAAGCCCGCGGATGCCGCCGACAAAATCAATGCGCTGATCTGTGCGCGGATCGCCAATGCCGAGCACGGGGCCGAGCAGGTTCTCCTGCAGGATGGATACGTCGAGGCTGGCGACCGGGTCGCCCTCAGGGAAAGTGCCCGCTTTCGCCCTCAGGCAATACCATTTCCCGCCGAGATACAGGCCAAAGGTGTGGCTTTTTTCCGGATGAAATGCGCCCTCGCCCTCGTAAACGGCCACCTCGAATTTTTCTTCGATCTTTTTCAGGAATTCTTCTTCCGAGTAGCCGTTCAAATCCTTGACGACGCGATTATAATCCATGATCGCCAGCTCGTCGCTCGCAAAGAGTACGGACAGGAAAAAGTTGAACTCCTCCTCCCCCGTATAGTCTGGCTTCGCTTCCCGGCGCATCTCACCCACGCGCACAGCGGAGGCGGCCCGGTGATGCCCATCCGCAATGTAAAGAGCTTCGATCTCCGCGATCGCCTGCGACAGCGCCGCGATCACTGCATCGTCGTCTACGACCCACACGGTCTGCTGCACGCCATCCTGCGCAAAGTCATAAACCGGCGCGTGCGCCGCCTTCCAATCCTCCAATATTGTGTGGAGGTTAGCCTGTGGGCGGCAGGTCAGGAAGATCGGCCCTGTATTCGCGTCGCACGTGTCAACATGGCGGATCCGGTCCGCCTCCTTGTCCGCACGGGTAAACTCATGCTTTTTGATCACGTTGTTGCGGTAGTCGTCGATCGATGCGCAGCCAACCAGGCCCGTCTGCGCGCGGCCCCCCATGATCTGGCGGTAGATATAGAAGCAGGGCTTTGCGTCCTGTTTGCAAATGCCGTCCGTCACGAGCTTTTCGAGATTTTCCCGCGCCTTCGCATAAACGCGGCTGTCATAGGGGTCGATGGAAGGAGCGAGATCGATCTCCGCCTTATCGACATGCAGGAAGGAATAGGGGTTTCCTTGCGCCATTTTCCTTGCCTCCGCGCTGCTCATCACATCATAGGGGAGCGCCGCCACCTTATCCGCATATTCTGGAAGGGGCCTTATCGCCGCAAAGGGCTTAAATACTGCCATGGTGATAACCATCCTTTCTCCGTTGTAAAGATTGATCTTTCAAACGTTCACGAATATCCTAAAATTGATTCAAATTCTAATGATATGTACTGCGCGTTCGGACACAGTCTGCCCGTCACGGGCCGTCACGCGCGCATAAAAGGAATTGAGGCCCGGCGAAAGCGTCGCGTTAACGGAAAGCGTTCTTTCTTGCGTCCGTGCAAGTAAGGCACGTTCGTCGCCTGTGCACAGCGTAAGGGCTCCTGCGGTTTCATCTGCCGAAAGCCGGATTTCCACGCTGCCCAGCTCGCAATCCGGCGCAGTCGTCACAACGATGCTCTTTTCCGCGCTGCCCACCGTATCGAACACGAGCGAGGGAATGACCACACGCGCATCATGTGCTGCGCTTTCCGGCTCCCTCGCGGGCGGCAGGTCCGCGCCGTCCACACTGACCGGGACGAGATTCGATTGAACCGAAATTCCGTTCCACATCGTCTGCGCATACACATATGCCCCACCCGGCCCCACGGCGGTCATCTGCCCCCGGTCGTCCACGGATACGACTGCCTCATCTGTACTGCGATAAACGATCGTTCCGACGGGTGCGGAGGCCGGGACGTCTGCATCAAAGGAAAGCGCATCCCTGCAGTCGACGGATTCCCGCGGCGTGCGCACAAGGGCGACGCCCGCCTTGAGGCCGCCATCATAGGTATTCTCCATAAGCGTCACATGGGAGCAGGCCTCAAAGGAATAGAGGAGATCCTCGTTCGCCTGATTACAGCGTCCATCCGCCTGCGTTTGCAGGGAGACCCGCTCGCCCGATTTCAGAGCACACGTTTCCGGGGAAATGTGCAGCCGGATGTCGGGCGCATCCCGCAGCACGCGGTTACGGCGGAAGGAAAGCCCGTCCACCCCCTCGGCGCGGACGACGCCATCATGGCCCATATAGAAGGTATTCTCCTCAATTGTGAGGTTGCGGTGCACGGGCGTGTCGGCGGAGAGCTTGGAAGAGCCGCCCTTGACCTCTGGGTGGATATAAATTGCAGGCTTGTATTTCCATTCGGTCTGCCCGGCGGGGCGGATATAGAAGGTGTTGCCGCGGATTGTCAGGTCGCGGATCGGGCCGGATTCATACCATTCGTTGGAATCGTTGGAGAGAAAGATCGACGCCATCGCCATATTTTGAAACACATTGTTTTCGATCAGCACCTTTTTGCGCTGCGTGCAGAGGATGCCGCGCGTGGGGATGGTGGTGAAGAAATTATTGCGGATGACGACATTTGCCGTAAAGGTGACATTCTCCGCGACATATTTCGGCTCAGAGCCGATTTTGTCCATGATCTCCTCCGGCAGATCGCGGTCAAAGGTGACGGTCATCGTTTTCAGGCTGTTTCCACCCTCGCCTGGATGGATCGCCTTGACCACGCGGTAAGTCTCTTCTTTCCCGCACAGGGGCGCGAGCGTATCGCGCGCATAGAAGATGACCTCGTCTCCCGTATGAAACTGCGGAAAGCCGCCCTGCTGCTTATGGACATAACGGAGCATGAGCGTACGCGCATCCAATCGCTTTTCCACACGGGTAAACGTCCCGTGGAGATTGATCGGATCGTCATGCGCATGGCCAAACACACAGTTTTCCACCGTCATTGTTCCGGCCACACCGGAGGCATGGATCAGGTCGGCAAAGCTCGTTGTAAATTTGCCCGTACCGGAGCGTGGCATAAAGCGACAATCACGGTAGGTGACATCCCGGCACATTTGCGTCAGCCAGCCGAAGCCATGCATATAGTGCACGTTGACCTTTTCGATGAGGAGATCCTCACTCTCCCAATGGAACGCGCCGGCCGTTTCACGCGTTTTGGACGCGCACAGCTCATACACCATGCCGGTTTTTTGAATCTCGGGCCGCTTGCCGAAATAGGTCACACGCATCCGGTTTGGCGCAAGGCGCTCGATTTTTCGCGCCCGGGCAAAGGGGCCCTGCAGGATACTGTAGCGCCGGGAAATCCCCGTATTGGGATCATAGCCGACGACCGACCAGCCATCGTGCTGATTCTTTTGAGTCCAATAGGGGCCTGTCCCCCGCAAGCTTTCCCCGCCCGTCCAGAGAACGCTACGCCTGCCGGAGACTGTGAAGGGGAATGCCCCGGCGATATAGAAATCCGTGTAGTGGGACAATCCCTTTTTTCCAAAGCCGATCACCGTCATCTCGCTGACGGTCGGCACGGCGAAGTCCCAGGAAAAATTCCGTAGCACGATCCGTTTGGAGCGCACGACCGCCAATGCCATAAGGTTGCCGTGCATCAGGAAAAGCGAGCTATCCCCATCCAGCGTTAGGTCCTCCTGATCCTCGATGAGGATTGCAATGGTTTTCTCCGGATGGGAGCAGCTGTCCGTATTGGACGTGTGATAAAGGCGCTTGGGCGCGAAGTCCTTATAAAAGTGATATTCGCCCTTTGGAAACAGGAGCGTAACCGGGCCGGACGTATTGCGGGCCGCCTCCAGCGCAGCCTGGACTGCCTGCGTGGAATCCTGTTCTCCTGCCGGATCAGCGCCGTAATCCGTCACGCGGAGAATCGTATGATTTGCGTCCAAGGGAACGCCTCCTCGCTGTATTTTCAATTTTGTTCTATTCTATCACAAAGAATATCCTGCAGGCAAGAGGAGAAGCGGCGCAATACATACGATTCCGTCTTTCTCCTCCCCGATTGGCTCATTTCTGCGTCACCTCTCCCACTGAAATGCCTGCATACATCTGCGGCACCTCGCCGACGATCACTGTCTCCGCAATGCAGACGCTGGTCTTCACCTCGATCGGCTCATAGCTGTCCGGAGTGATGAACAAAACGTGAGTCTCGATATCGAGCATCACCTGATGGTGCGTCTGGTTAACCCCTGCCGAGGTAAACTGATTGCGCAGCTGCAAAACCGTACTCGCCTCTAGCGTCATCTTCAGCTTCAGGCACGGTCCCCGGCCCAATAGCAGCTCGCTTCCAGACAGGGAGCCGATGGGAATGCTGACCTCATAGCTTTTGGCATCTGAAATCCGCTGCGCGATCCCATTGCCGATCTGCGCCTGCAGGCTATTCGCCTTGACGACATTCGTCTCAATGGAAGTGATCCGGCCCGTTTCCTCCTTGTGGATGGAGACAAGGTCGCTGTATTGGACTCCCGCCTGGTTCAGCTCCTCCAGGACGGCGTCGTTTACCGCCTGCATCGTCATATTACGTGCCTGGCTTTCGGCAATGGATCGGATAACAGGGCGGATCCTGCCATCAATCAAAAAGAATGCGGACACAACAAGCAGAAGCACTGCGATCAGGCGCAGCAGAAACCTGGCGTTTCCGTCTCCCCTGCCAAAGTGCATACGCCTGCGGAACCATACCCTTCTTCTCATATAGCGGTCCATCCTTTCGCGCAGGTTGCTTTCTGTGCGACTCCCCTGCAAACCAGCTCCTCCCAACAGTATATGCAGCGCCTGCTCCAATGGTGATTGACTCTTTCTCCTCACCATTTGCAGCATCCCGTCATATTCTAATGACGAGGAGGAACAGACCCCCCTGTTCCCACCAAAGAGGTATCGCCTCAATCTAACACAAAGGAGAAATCGAATTGAAGGATATGCTCGACACGTTTGCGGCATGCGGTCAATTGATGGAAGACAAGGGCCCATGCGGCTGTAACACTACAAATAATAACTTTGCGCCGTTTCCGCTCTCCTCGTTCCCGGCAGACTACGCCGTCGCTATGGCGTACATCCCATATCAGCAGAATGCGGACAGCTACGATGCGGATAAGGCGCTTGCGCGCGGCACGCTCTTTCCAGTGCTTGACAAGCCGTTTCTCGGGAAAGCGGGGTGCAGCATATGACTCCGAGGGAAAAACTGCTCCTGCGCCTGAGCTCTGCCCAGTTTGCGCGCTGGGAGCTTCATATGTATCTTGATACACATCCGAACGATATGCAGGCAATTGCTATGGAAAAAAAGTATGCCGAAATGGCCTCCGCTCTTGTAGAGGAATATGAGAGCAAATACGGGCCGCTTTCTCCGAGAAGCGGCGTGGCGGCAGAATGGCTGCAAAATCCGTGGCCCTGGGACTACACAAGGGAGGGAAATTAAATGTGGACCTATGAGAAAAAGCTGCAATATCCGGTGAAGATTGCAAATCCGAACCCCAAATCTGCGCAGATCATCATCAGTCAATACGGCGGACCGGACGGTGAACTCGGTGCGTCCCTGCGCTACCTGTCGCAACGCTATTCGATGCCTTACGCGGAATTGAAAGGATTGCTAACCGATATCGGTACCGAAGAATACGCACAGCGATGTTATAAATTGATAATTTTACATTTTTTTACAACTCCCGAAACCCTACTAAAATCAACGAAAATTCAACTACCCTGTTGAAAGACCATTTCCATATGTGCAGACTATATGCGTCCCATAAGATATCAATAGCGCAAAATTTGGTCTTCTAAGAATACTTTTCCGGTATTTTTGGATATAGTTCTATCACAAAATCGGTAGGGTCACTATCCTTTTTGAGCGCTTTTTTCGTTTTTGTATAGACTGCCTTTTCTAAGATAACTTTCAACATGTTGTTTCGGTCTTCAATATCGTCGGTTAAATAATATGTATCTAAAACATACTGTACACGCGGGATATATTGCTCTCGGGTATCTTGTTCAGCCTTGGCTCTTTTTAAAAGTTCCTGTTGCTGTTCTAAAATCTCTCTTTTGCTTTTAATCTCGTCAGTTGCTATTTTGGAACGTTCAAAATAGATTTCTTTTGTGTAAATCCCCTGCTCAAAATAGTTACATACATTTTCCAGTTTGGTTTCTGCCTTTTGAAGTTCTGTTTCTGTCTTTCTTATATTCTTTTCCATCGTTTTAATATAGTCTATCGCCTCCTTATTTGTTGTTGAAAAATCTATTGTGTTCTTTCCTAACCATATTTCAAGCGCTTGAATTATTTTTTTCTCGACAATACTCAATTTTGAGCTGATATTGTCACATTCGGCATTTGTACAAATTAAGCCGGGTTCTTTACCGTCTCTATAAGGTCGCCTCTGCATAAGAGAACCACATTTTCCGCACACAACAAGTCCTGCAAGCGGATTTTGTAAAGCATTTCTATGCGGTGTTTTAGGCGCGTTCTGTTTTCTACGTTCTTGTGTTCTATTCCATGTAACCAAGTCAATGAGTGGAATATGTAATCCGTCCGCAATGATAACATCGTTGACATCCATATTGCGCGGTCTTGACACGGTAATAACACCTTTTTTTGAAGTTTTAACTTGTTTTCGCGCTCTCCAACGGATTTTTCCTATATATACGGGATTACTTAATATGTCTTTAATTGCGGGCGTCCCCCATTTTCCCACTTTACGCGGTTTCAAATTCAAGAAATTCAATTTTTTAGCAATTTGGTTATATGATGCCATTTTATTGGCATACATATCAAAAATAATTTTTACCGTTTCCGCCTCTACTGGGTTAGGTACTAAAATAAACCCTTTGTCGCCCTTTAGCTTTTGTCTGTCATATCCAAAAGGCGGAACATTGCCAACATATTTCCCCTCATTAACGGAGGCAACCCTACCATTGTTCAGCCTTTGATTTATTTTCTTATACTCACGTCTTGCCATAAAAAGACCAAACTCAAAATACTCCTCATCGTCCTCGTTAACAGGGTCATAAATTTTCAAAGGGGTAATAATAAGGGTATCGCTGAATTTGAAAATCTGTGCGACAAGTCCTTGGTCCATTGTGTCGCCACGTGCTAAACGTTCCACTTCAACAGTCAGAACGCCATCCCATAAACCGTTTTCAACTTCGGATAAAACTTGCTGAATAACAGGACGTGAAGCAATGCTTTCCCCTGATACGATTTCCTTATAAATAGCGTTTTGGGGTATCACGATATTTAAACGATTTGCCAACGAAAACAGCATATTTTCATGTCGTTTTAGGGTTTCGCCCTGTCCGTGACGTTCTGCCTCCATATCTTTTCTTGATTTTCTTAAATACATACAATATCTTCCCAATGGGTTGATTCTGGCGCCATGGTTCATAGCTTATTAGCTCCTTTCATAATTATAATATTCTTTCATATATAGGTCATATTCCTTTAGCTTGTATTCATCATGTTTGAATCCCTCCTAAAATTAAATTTGGCGTCTGTCCGCTTAGCGGTGCCATCAACCGTTAATCATGCAAAAAAGAACAAAGGGGAATTTGTCAAGGACGCGGAGCGTTCATTTTATCCTTGACAAAGTTCACTTTGTTCTTTACACTTCACAAACGGTTATGGCTACCCATACCCAAACGCATATTTTATCCAACAGAGAAAAAACGGTTACAAACTGGCTGTAACCGTTTTTTCTCTGTTGGACGTATTTGTTTCGTAAGGGGTATGGGCTTTGTATGTATGGCTATTCTTTTTCATTTAAAGCGTTTTCCAACGTCATAATTCGCTTTGATATTCTCGGATGGCTTGCAAGCATCCGTGAAACAAGCTTGGAGTCCTCGCCCAACGACATTTTTTGAAGCAGGTATAAAGCGCTTATCAAATCTTCGCCATATCCATTTTTGTGGGCAAATCTGTCCGCCACATATTCCCCGCCCCGGTTATTGACTGCAAAAGCAAGATTGAACAGGAACGTAAATGCAAAAATGATAATTTCAAAAAACAGCTTGCCGAGTGTCGAGACAAGGGCAAAAAAGGCGTTGACCGTGTTTTTGTTCTTGTATGGGTCATTTATCATGTCAAACAGCCAATAGCAAACCCGCGCTATCAGCACAAACACGGATAGAAAACCGTTGCCGACAATAGCAAAGGTTTTGACGGTGGTATGCCCATAGTAGATATGGGCAAATTCATGAAACAATACGCCTTTTAGCTCTTCCTCGGAAAAGGTGGAAATTGCCCCCTTTGTAACGGCTACAGCATGCGTGTTAATCGCACATGCATTCACTTCCATGTTCATCCATCTATGGCGGCAAAGCAAAAGAGCATGGAACAAATTGCGAGCTGATTCTATTAGGGGTCAAAATAAGGGGTCAAAAAAGCACCGTATGCCCAATTATCAAGGGCTTACGGCGCTTTTTTCGCAAAGTTATAAACTTCGCGAAATGGGATTATGCAGGTCGATATTTTTTATTATTATACCCCAATTTTTAAAAATAAAACAACGAAAGGGGGTGAATGGTTGGACACCGTGAGTGGAAAATGGCACAACTTTCCAAAAGCAAATTTTATAACTATTTCACAGTTTTATCAGACGATTTTTGGAACCATGCGTAAATATAAATTAATTACAAAACGATGAAAACTACCTATAATGTTCACGAAGGTGGGATGTGTATGGAAATGTCGGTTGAAAGCTTTTTGAATGAAGTGCTGCATCTTAAAGACCGTAACGTTATCAAAACATTGTCAGACTGCGGTGAGATACGGCATTTCAAGCGGAAGGAAATTTTGTTTTATCAGGATGAGGAACCGGAATATACAGCTTTTTTACTGGATGGGATTATGCGTTCTTTTGTAATTGATGAAAAGGGGGTAGATTCAACTGAATGCTTTGATTTTAAATTCGGCTGTCCGATAGTTCCCAGTCTCCCTTTGAATGCACCTGCTAGTGTTAACATTGAGGCAAGCGTTGGCAGTTCTCTCGTACTTTTTCCGATTGATGAAGTTGTGGAGTTAATCAACACCAATGTTGAAAGCTCAATGCTGTACAACAATCTCATGTGTCAATCAATGAAGAAATTTGTTAGCCTAACCAGAGCATTAAATCAATATTCTGCTGCGCAGCGTTATGAATGGTTTTTATCTGAATACGCTCCGCTGGACGGTAGAATCAGCAGCAAAGATATTGCCTCTTTTTTGAATATGTCCCCAGTCACGCTGAGCCATGTTCGAAAAGAGTTTAAATTGAGTCAGAAATAAAAAAGGAGGAGAAAAAAGATGAAACGAATGAAAAAAAGTTGTTGCATTTTTATGGCAGCTATTATGCTTTCTGTTATGGTCTCATTTCTGTGGTTAGCTTCTGCTAAGGAAACAAAACTGGGAGTTGACCAAACTTCCCCATTAAGCGTAGAGGTAACAACGGCAAAATCTAAATATACCCTTTTGTCTGTTATTGAATTCAATGTTCGTATAACAAATAATAGTGATACAGACATTGAAAATATTGATGTAGTGGCGCAATTGGGACAAGACCTTGTTTTTGTAAATGGAAGCGAAACCACAACATCAAAGGACAGCCTTGCTCCCGGAGAAGTTTATGAATGGAGCTATAAGGCCAAAGTAAGCAGAGGTAGGCTTAAAAAGGCCGACAAATTGCTTGTCCCACTTGCATTTATGCGTGATATATTCATTTGGGATTCTATAAATATAGACCCAGAATTAAGTGAGCATGGTCAAGAGAGCAAAGCTAGTACACGTGCAAATCTGATAAGTGCTTATTCTAATGAGTATTTATCTGATAGTACGGTTAGGGTTTTTTATGATTCTAATTCTGTAAAATTTGGTTATTTACATACTAACCCTACCAATTGTTATGCCGGAGACTCCTCGAATGTAACCTTTTATATCGATATTATATCTGACGAAGAAATTGAAAATAGAAATGTTGAATTATATTTCGAAGACAAACTAATTGGAAATTTAAATGATAATGGAGAAAATGGAGATGAGCAGCCTAATGACGGGCTCTATTCGGGAACTTTTTCAGTATTCTCAAATGAGAGAAAGCACTCGCAATATTATGTAAAATATAAAAATCAGAAAAGTGATGTTGAAACTTTACTTTTTGCAAAACCAAGAACAGAAGAAGAACTTCAAATTATAAATGATTTTAATTCTGATATATCAAAAATCAAAGAAAAATATACATTCTCAAGAGAAGAATATAATAACAAAGATAAAGAGGCGTTGTTGAAGGCAAAACAATGTTATAATGATATTACAGCATATCTTGATAACCGTTCTGATGTCAAATCCTATGAATTTACGGGCTTTAACATTATGGTTATGTTTGATTTTGAAATACCTGTTGGCATATCTTTTGATGATTTAATTCAAGATACAGATAAGAAGCTGCAATCACGGTCACTAAATCAAAGCAACAACATAAGTTATAATGACGACGCATCTTACAAGTCTAAAATTATTACATTACAACCTCATTCTGACGAATTGCCAGCAAAAGCTTTTGACAACGCTGCGGATACTATTATAAATTCAAATTCTAATTATATTTTCCAAGAAAATTTAGACAATGAGCAAGTGACAATTGAAACCATGAAATCCTTGTCAAAGTATGGAATAATTATAATTGATAGTCATGGTGGCAATTGGGCGCATAATGGTTATATTTTGTCTCTTTCAGAAACAGTAACTATATCAAAAGATAAACAATATGAAGAGGATATAGATAAGGAAAGAATTATTCCTACTGCTTCAAATTATTTGGTTACCGAAAAATTTTTTGATGATTATTACTCTGCTGACGATCTTAATAATACCATAATTTATTTAGGCACTTGTCATGGTGGCGATGATAATGTTGGAATCAGACGCATTCTAAATTCCAAAGGTGCGGAAGCTGTTATGTCATATAAGAATACCGTTGTAAACAAATATAATCACGAGATGATAACCACAATTTCTAAACAATTGTCAGAAGGTGATACAATTCAAGAAGCTGTGGAAAAGGCCAAAGAAGAAAATGGCATTTATGACCCTTATATCACTGATGAGACATATGATGACTTAAGTTTTTGGGAACAACTTTGGTATCTTCTTGGTTTGATTGACAGTTCTGATGTGGAAGGAGCAAATCCATCAGAATTGATTCTCACCGGAAATGATACTTCTTTTGCACTTTCAAAGAATCCAGGTTCAGAATTGATAACTGGACAAGTTATTGATAGTAAAGATAATAATCCTATATCGAATGTAAATGTGACTTGTCCTGAATTAAATATAAATTGCCTTACTGATAAAAATGGCATATTTGAATTTAAAGTACAACTTCCATTGAAACAAACTACTTTCTATTTTTCACATGAAGACTATAAAGACAATACGATAATGGTGACAGAAAACGATTATTCTTCGTTAAATCAAATTTCATTAACGCCTAAAGAGCCTGACAATCCACCCATGGATGACAATTTTGCAGGCGGTGACGGCACAATAGAAAATCCGTATCAAATCGCAACAGCTCGCCAATTAAATGCTGTACGGTATTATCTGGATTCCAACTTTGTATTGGTAGATGATATAGACCTGTCCGAATATGAAAACTGGGAACCGATTGGCGGATATGTTGATGTGAAATCCGGCGACGGCCTGCGAGGCAGCTTTGATGGAAAAGGACATACTATCTCCAATTTGACAATGAAATATATAATAACGCCAACTGAACAATATTATCCCAGAGATTACTCTTTTGGTCTTTTTTCTGATAGTACTATGTCTCCCGGAATCCAGAATGTAAATCTGGAGAATGTCAATATTGATATTTCGGGTGCAGGAGACTATACTGGAAACGCGTGGGACTCTGTTTTTCGTATAGCATGTGTGTCTACAGATGCCTCAAAATTATCAAATATTAATGTTACAGGACAAATGAATGTTTTGCTTCAAGACGCCACTGTTACGATTGCTGGAATCACTCGCCAGGCTGACCAAATAGTTGATTCAATAAATAAGACAAATATCTACGCAGAAATAACCGGAAACCGTCGTTCTGGATTAGGGGCAGGTGTCGCTGGCATTGCTTCACGTGCTAATTCTATAAGCGGATGTGCAAATTATGGACAATTATTTATAAACATTATGAATCCGGAAAAACAGTATAACGGTACTGTTTCCTGTGCAGGTATAATGGCTGGTGCTGAGAATTCAAAAATAAGCAATAGTAAAAATTATGGTAATGTTGAAGCAGTTTCCCGAAATTGTCATTCAGTTGCTGGTGGTATTGCAGGAACCTTTCATGGCGGAACAATTTCTAATTGTGTTAACTACGGCTTAGTAAAATCATATACATACATATATGGTTCGGTAGCCGGTGGAATTGTTGGCCATTTTGGAAATGCTTCGAATATCAACACCTCAACTATCAACAAATGCGTTAACTTTGGAAATCTTTCCTCTGTATGCACACTCCCGGAAAATTTAACAGCAGACAACGCAGAAAGAGGGTATGCATTTTGTTCTGGAATTGTCGGAGATATTTTTTCAAGTAGTTCTGGAAATGGAAAAATTGATACTTGCTTTAATTTAGCAGAAAAAATAGAAGAAGAATGTAGAAATACTTATTTTAAGGAACATTTAGGACGAATTTCACGGAACACACTTTCCATTGATGGAAAAAGTTTAATGTCCAATTGTTATTCTCTCGATTCCACTTTATTAAATGGTGTACCGGCTGCGGAAGACATAAGCCCCGACCAGAAGAACGGCGGTTCAATGACCAGAGCCGAGATTGAAAAGGCTGTGACTGACCTCGGCTTTGAACTTCCCGGACAGACACAATACATTGTCTGGAAAGGTATTCCGCAAACTGTTCTTTCAACCCAAAAGTAAAATATAAAATTCAATACCATTACAACCAAGGGACGGCATAGAAATTTTTCCATGCCGTCCCTTAAAATATGCTGTACTACTTAGCTTTATAATTGGGGGCAAATTATAAAACAGAAATCTTCATGGCCGAAACAATAACAAAGTTAAATCAAAAATTTCCATACTCAAACGCATGGACGCATATAGGACAAACCCATAAGAATACACTTTAACGAGGTGTATTCCTATGGTAGTTAAATCCTTTTTCATTGATAATACGCAAATTATAATTCATGACGACTTTATTTTGAAAGACAAATCGGAAATCGAATACAAGCAAAAAGAACTCAATTCAATTGCCGTTAAAATTGCAAATAAAAACGATAATAAAAAAGCGTAGTTATGAGGAAAAAATCCCGTAACTACGCGTTTTTTTGGCTTAAACCATAGATAACATCGCTGTGCCAACGAACTAGCCCACCTCGAAATGATCGGCGCCATTGTCCACCAGTTGACCCGCTCCCTGAGCGACGAAGAAATTAAAAAGAGCGGCTTTGACACATATTTTGTTGATCATACCGCCGGGGTATATCCCGCCTCCGCCGCGGGCGTGCCATATACGGCCGCCTATATGCAAAGCAAGGGCGATATGATTACTGACCTTCATGAAGACCTCGCAGCAGATGGTACGACTGCGTAAGAACAACATACAGTCTATACCGATAGGACAAGCCATTTCTAAACTGTTTCAAAGTTTTATTTGGGACACAATCTGTTTGATAAGAGAAAAGCAGCTCTGGGAAGTTCATCCCGGAGCCGCTTTGTCTACAGTCTGAACGGAGCCGAATAAAACTGCTCCGTTTTTTCATTTACAAGGTGATTGAGAATCGGTATAATAGAGCCGGATCATTAGATGACTTAGAATTTAGGAGAAAAGAATGAAAAAGATATGGTGTGCTTTTGCAGCATTCGCATTGATTGTTTCGATGGCTTCCTGCACAGGGCGCGAGCTTCCCACCGCCGATTCCTCCATCGTGGCCGGTTCTGCTGCGACATCTCAGCCAGCCGGGCCGGATAAAGCGCTTTCCGCGTCCCTGAGCAGGCTGCTGGCCGGGCATTCCTCAGAGGCATGGTATCATCACATCGAGAAAGCGCAGGTTTTTCAGAGGGATGGGATCAGTCAGGCAGAAATCGTCCTGAAGGCTGCATCCACGCAATATTCCTCAGCGGCAGTCGTTCTGTCGGAACTTTTCAGCGCAGAGCAACTGGATGCATTTTTCCCGGGCCTTTGCGGTGCGGCAGAGGAGCTGGGGATCAGCGAGGCGGATGTGACAGAGCTCGGGAAATTGTTTTATCAGCTGCTGACACAGGACGATGCACAGAATTACTATAAAATAGAACAGTATGGGCTGCCTGCTTTTCAGCTTCTCGCGAATATTACCGGGGAAAAGGTGAGCAAAATCAAAGCCGATATCGACAGCCGGATTGTTGACGACGCAAAAGTGGCAAAAGCCCTATTTCAGGCCCTGAATGAAACCTATGCAAAAGAGAGCGGTGAGATCACACAATCGGAAATGACACGAATCGCCAGCACGATTCTGACGGAATTTCAGGATGCGTCGATTGGAAAAGTAATTTTTGCGGATAAGAATGGCACAATGTTAAAAGAAGTTGGGTGAAGCGAAAAGCACGCGCCTCTAAAGAGAAGACGCGTGCCCTTGCATTTTATTCAGGGTTCCTGCGCAATTGGAGATACGCGCGTGCAACGCTTATCAGCGTCTCGTCATCCAGCGCTCCCACGCATTTCAGCAGGTCGTTCTCCTGTAAGTAGACGGATACCCGTTCGTCAGGTTGCTCATTGCGAAATGGAATGCCTTCCAAAGGCGTCAGGTTGACGATCACAACCGTATCGATGATGTGATTGTGAATGCTCCAGATTTCCCAAGCATTGCAGACCGGCATAAAATCGCCTCCCGCATAATTGTTTTATATTGCATATAATACACTATTTTACAATTTATGCAAGGGGAAAATCTGAAATTAAATAACTGATGGAATCCTGCAGCGCAGGATGTGGGCTACTTGTTTCATGTAATTTGGGATGCTACGAAAAGATTAAAGAGATGCTCAAAGCCTGTCAGGCGTAGCTTATCCAACGGCTGTTTTTGATGGATTCCTGCACGTCCTGAAAGGAATGTTCATATCCTGTAAATGGTGATTTTATGAATGCATGTGAACTGAGTGCCGCTATTTCCGCACTTGCGTCACTGCTTGCAGAGCGTTTGCCCGACGACCAACTGGGTCTGACTGCTGCAATATTTACACAGCTTGGAGACACGTTGGCTACGATTTCTGTCCATCGGGCAACCTGTAATTCTGCACAAGGCAGAGTTAAAACCGATTGCTCGAAAAATAGGGAATCTGATCAGGCGATCGAGAGGGGATAACCGACTGTCTTCGGAGAATCTTCCACCAAATTGAGCATATTCTTGCAACGTTACCTTCCTTAGAGTATAATGAAACTGGATAGCAGGAATGTGGTAGTGATATCAGATAAGCTATCCCTGCGGGGACCGTTACCCCGGCAGTAGGCGGGCCGCTAACGGATGGGCGGCCCGCCGTTCTTGATGCTGATCAGTACAGAAGTGGAACAGGCGAACACGGAAAGCAAGCTAAAAAAGAAGGGCTCGTTGCAAAACAGCTGGAAAAAAACAATGAGGTTTGGAGCCGAAAAGGGTTTCCAAACCTCGTTGTTTGCTTTTAAGATAAATGTGTGAATAGAAAGCAAAACCAGTTCGGATTCCGGCGCTTCCTGACCCGAGGCAGGGCCAATGTGCGAACCGAGCTATTTCTGCTCGCTCTGGCCTTCAACCTGAAATGCCCTCGCCCACGGCCCAAGCCATACCGTCGGGCATGTTTCTCATAAAAATTCCTCCTCATCCATGCACACTTGTTCAGCATGCCTAATCTGGGGAGATTATAGCATATTAAACAAAAACAAGCAAGGAATCGGAGGAATAATGATACAAAATTTCTCAAGTTGATAAATTTTGGGCGTTTCAGCAGAAAAAAGAGAAACATAAGGAAAATTGTCTGCTTAATGCCCGGAGATATGCAGCCCGGCATCCTCTCCGCCTTCCAGCATGGGCTTGCGCATGGAGCTAGGCTTGCGGATGTGGGTTCTGGAGAGCTGCTCCAGGCAGTACTCATACTCGCTGTTGGCGAAGGCGGTGTAGAGGATGTCGATGAGGTTGAGCTGGGAGATGCGGGAGGACATGGCGCCGCTGCGGAAGGTGGACTCATTGGCGGTGGTGTAGAGCTTATAGTCCGCCAGCTCGGACACAGGGGAGCTGACGCAGCGGGTGATGGCGATGATGGGGGTGTGATTCTCCCGCATGGCCTTCATACACTCCACCATTTCTACCGTCTCGCCGGAGTAGGAGATGACAATGCCCAGGTCGTCCTTGTTGGCGTTGCGGGCCTGGAGGAACTGGGAGTGCCAGTCGTCGTTGACGATGCAGGGCTTGTTGAGACGCAGGAACTTGAGGTAGGCGTCCCGGGCCGCGCAGAGGGATGCGCCCATGCCGAACAGAAGCACGGTCCGGCACGTGCGGATCAGATCCACACACTGGCGCAGGGTGTCCGCGTCCAGCAGGTTCTTGGTGTCCTCCAGGGACATGATGTTTTTGTAGGTGATTTTTTCAATGATGCCCTCAATGCTGTCAGAACGGGTGATTTCCTTCCGCTCCTCCTCCTCGCTCTGTTTCCGCACGGCCATCTCGTAGGTCACCGCCCGGCGGAACTCCTTGTAGCCGTCAAAGCCGATGCGGTGGCACATACGGATTATGGTGGACGGAGATGAGAAGGTGCGCTCCGCCATCTCGTGAATGCTCAGCTCCATGGCCTCTTCCGGGTGTGCGAGCAGGTAATCGGCGATGGAGCGCTCGGTGGCGCTGAGGGAATCCCTGACCTCTCGGAGCCTGAGCAGCGCGCTTTTCATAAGGCTTGCCTCCCTGTCGTGGTTCTCGCGGATGACTTACTTCCGGTCCAGAATCCTGGCCTTGACCTCCAGAATGGCGCCCGGGGTCATGGACAGCTCGTCCACGCCCACATCCATAAAGAAGCCGGTGAGGGCGGTGTCGGCGGCCAACTCGCCGCAGATGCCGGCCCAAATGCCCGCTTTGTGGGCGTTCTCCACCGTGGTGCGGATGAGGCGCAGCAGGGCCTCGTGGTGCCGGTCGCAGAAGGACTCCACCTGGGCGTTCTGCCGGTCCACGGCCAGGGTGTACTGGGTCAGGTCGTTGGTGCCGATGCTGAAGAAGTCCACCTCCCGGGCCAGCAGGTCGCTGATAACCGCGGCGGCGGGGGTCTCGATCATGATGCCCAGCTCCGCCTTCTCGTCAAAGGGGACGCCCTCGGCCTTCAGCTCGGCACGCACCTGGGCGCACATCTCCTTTACCCGCTTCACTTCGCTGACCGAGGTGATCATGGGGAACATGATGCCCAGTTTACCGTGGGCAGAGGCCCGGTACAGGGCCCGCAGCTGGGTGCGGAACACCTCAGGCCGGGTCAGGCAGATGCGGATAGCCCGCAGGCCCATGGCCGGGTTCTCCTCCTTGGGCAGCTGGAAGTAGTCGGCCTGCTTGTCGGCGCCGATATCCAGGGTACGGATGACCACCATGCGGCCGCCCATGGCCTCCAGCACCTGGCGGTAGGCCTGGTACTGGTCCTCCTCGGGGGGATAGTCATCCCGGCCCAGGTAGAGGAACTCGCTGCGGAACAATCCGATGCCGTCGGCGTCCGCCCCCTGGACGGCCTCCAGGTCTTTGGGTGCGCCGATATTGGCGCACACCAGCACCCTGTGCCCGTCGGTGGTGACGGCCTCCCGGCCCCGGAAGGTGTCCAGATAGCGGCGGTGGGCCGCCTCCTGGTCCCGGCGGTCCTCCAGCCGGGCAGAGGTCTGGGCGTCCGGGTCCACAAATACCTCGCCGGAGGCGCCGTCCACAAACACATGCTTGCCGTCAAACTCCTCCAGCAGGCTGTCCCCAAGGCCCACCACCGCCGGAATGCCCATGGTGCGGGCGAAGATGGCAGTGTGGGAGTTGGAGGAGCCCCGGGCCGTGATGAAGCCCAGCACCTTGCTCCGGTCCAGCCGGGCGGTCTCGCTGGGCGCCAGGTCGGCGGCGGCGATGATGCAGGGCATGTCGCCCCCCAGCGCCTCGTCCTCCTGGCCGGTGAGCAGGCGGATCACCCGCCGGGACACGTCCAGCACGTCGGCCGCCCGCTCCTTCATATAGTCGTCGTCCATCTGGGCGAACATATCGGAGAACTGGGCGGCGGTCTGGTCCACCGCGTACTCCGCGTTGACGTGCTCGTCCCGAATGATCCCGGTGACGGAGTCCCGGTAGTCCAGGTCCTCCAGCATCATCTGGTGAATCTGGAACAGGAGGGATTTCTCCTCCCCCAGCTTGGCCTTGGTGTCCACATAGAGCTTGGCCAGTTGGACCACGGCCTCGCCCCGGGCCTTGTCGAACCGGGCAACCTCGGCCTCAGGGTCGGCCACCTCCCGGCGAGGCTGGGCCTGGGCGTCCCGCCGGAGGAAGCGCAGCTGCCCTGAGGCCACGCCTCGGGATACTCCCTCGCCGTGCAGTACCGTCATGATGTATGTCCTCCTTTAATATTTGCAGAAAAGTCAAAAGTTCTCCCGGAAAAACTGCTCCAGGGTCTGGGCGGCTTGAGCCTCATCGGCGCCCTCGGCGGTGATCTCCACGGTCTCGCCGCACTTGACGCCCATGCCCATGACGGCAAAGAGCCGCTTCAGGTCGGCGCTCTTCCCGCCCCGGGCCAGCTTCACGGTGCTGGAGAACTTCTGGGCCTCCTTTACCAGCAGGCCGGCGGGACGGGCGTGGAGCCCATTGGGATCGGTGATGGTGTACTGGAACTGAATCATGTCAAATTACCTCTTCTTGTATGATAGATGCAGGTCAGGCCTTCTTGGTCAGGGTAATAATGGTGTCGCCGGGGCGGACCTCGCCCTCCTGGGCCTTTTCCATGGCGAACTCGTCGCCGTTGCTCACCACCACGGGGGTGGTCAGGTCAAAGCCCTCGGCCAGCAGGGCCTCCCGCTCAAAGGACAGCAGCAGCTGGCCCCGCTTGACCTTGTCGCCCTCTTTCACATGGGCGGCGAAATGCTTGCCGTTGAGGGAGACGGTGTCCTTGCCCACGTGGATCAGCAGCTCCGCGCCGCCGAGGGTGAGAATGCACACGGCATGGTGGCTCTCCAGCAGATTCTCCACGGTACCGCCGGCGGGGGCGTACACCTTGCCTTCCGTGGGGACCACGGCCACTCCGTCGCCCAGAATCTTATCGGCAAAAACCTTGTCGGATACCTGCTCAATACCGATGACCGTTCCGGCCAGGGGGCTGCCCAGACGCTCCACGCCGGGCTCCTCAGCGGGGGCCTCTTCAGCGCCCTTCTGCTTACCCAGGAACCAGGAGGCAAATCCTTTTTTCTCGCTCATATTGAATTATTCGTTCCTTTCAAACTGCTGCGGCAGGCTGTGCCGCGGCAAAAAATAAAAGACGTCCTCCCACAATTTTCTCACCTGCCGGGGACAACACCCCGGCGAGAGGACTTTCCGGTTCGGACGTCAGAACGCACAAGACTCAGGCGGCTGTATATTCAACTTTTGCTTGCGAGCACAGTATAGCAACTAAAGTTTCATGTGTCAAGTGGAAAGATAAAACTTTCTTCTAATTATATGTGCACATCAGACAATTCAAAACTTTCAAGCTCGGAAAGTTTCATCAAAATGATGGAATGGATAGGAAAGAAGCCAGTTGGCGAAACAATGTACCATAAACTGCTCAAATAATTGACATAAAATGCGGGATTTATTAGAATGAATGCACAGCGAAGGCTGTTGCTTGCAGCGATATGATTTTTCTCCTCAGCTTTCGGACGGGCTGAGGGGGATGGGAGCGGAACGCACCACCGGCTCCACTCAGGCGCGGAAGGAGAATGGGCGTTGAATTTGAATCTGGACGCAATGACCACGGAGACCCGCAATCAGGCCACCATAAATCTGGACACCATGACCCCGCTGGAGGTTGTGACGGCCATGAACCGGGAGGACGCCAGAGTCCCCCAGGCCATTGAGCCGCTGCTGCCCAACATTGCCAAAGCGGTGGAGTGGGCCATTGACTCCCTGCAAAAGGGCGGGCGGCTGTTTTATATGGGCGCCGGCACCAGCGGCCGCCTGGGCGTGTTGGACGCCGCCGAGTGCCCTCCCACCTTCGGCGTGTCTCCCGACCTGGTGGTGGGTCTCATCGCCGGCGGCGAGAAGGCCTTCATCAAGGCGGTTGAGGGCGCGGAGGACAGCCGGGACCTGGGCCGGGACGACCTGAAGGAGCACAACCTGACCAAAGACGATCTGGTGGTCGGCATTGCCGCCAGCGGCCGCACCCCCTATGTGCTGGGCGGCCTGGACTATGCCCGTGAGCTGGGCTGCCGCACGGTTGCCATCTCCTGCAACGCCGGCTCCGCAGTGGGCCAGGCGGCCGACCTGGCCATCGAGGTGGTGGTGGGGCCCGAGGTGCTCACCGGCTCCACCCGGCTCAAGGCGGGCACCGCCCAGAAGCTGATCCTCAACATGATCTCCACCGCCACCATGGTGGGTGTGGGCAAGGCTTATCAGAACCTGATGGTGGACGTGATACAGACCAACGAGAAGCTTCACGTCCGGGCGGAGAAGATTGTCATGGAGGCCACCGGCGTGGATCGGGAGACTGCAAAGTCCACCATCGCTGCGGCCGGCGGCAGTGTGAAGACCGCCATCACCATGATTCTGGCAAACTGCAGCGCCGGGGAGGCCAAGGCCCGCCTGGATAAGGCCAGGGGCCATGTCCGCGAGGCGATTCAGTAAGACCGGCGCAGCCGGTAAGGTACTTATGACGAGAACAGCCCGGGGGCTGTTTTTGCGTTCCGCCCTGCGGAACGATTGTGTGTAACCCTATTAGAAAAAGGAGATGTGCAACATGACAAATCAGGAACTTTCCAGCAAGATCCTGGAGTTGGTCGGCGGCAGAAGCAACATCGTCAGCGCCACCAACTGCATGACCCGCGTCCGTATCCACGTCAAGAATGACGGTGCCATTCAGGACGCCGCACTGAAGAACGTGGAAGGCGTTCTGGGTCTGGTCCACGACAACCCCGGCTATGTGGAGGTCGTGGTGGGTCCCGGCAAGTGCCGCAAGGTCGCCGACATCTACAAGGACATGGGTATCCCTGTCTCCGCAGAGGGCGGTGAGAGCGGCGTCTCCGCTAGCAGCGACTGGAAGACCAACAAGGCCGCCATCAAGGGCGCCCAGAAGGAGAGCAAGGTCAAGGCCATGCTCAAGACCTTCGGCGAGATCTTCGTTCCCCTGATCCCCGGCGTCATCGCCGCCGGTATCTGCTCCGGTCTGGCGACCCTGCTGACCCAGGTCATCCCCGGCTACGCCGAGATGCCCGTATGGAACATTATTTATAACCTGCTCAGCCTCATCAACACCGCGTTCATGACCTATCTGACTGCCTGGGCCGGCTACCGCGCGGCCGAGAAGTTCGGCGGCACCCCCATTCTGGGCGGCATGATGGGTATGATCACCACACTGGGCGGTATTGACGCCATTTCCAAGGTCATTGGCCTGTATAACGAGGCCCAGCCCCTTGACGCCATCCTCCGCGCCGGCCGCGGCGGCGTTCTGGCCGCCGTCATCGGTGTGTGGGTCATGTGCAAGATCGAGAAGGCCATCCGCAGCAAGATGCCCGACGCCGTGGACATCTGCTTTACCCCCATCCTGACCCTCATTGTCACTCTGATTCCCTACATCCTCATTGTCATGCCCGTTACCGGCCTCATCTCCACCGGCCTGTGCAAGGTGGTCGAGCTGGTGGCTATGAGCACCAACCCCCTGGTCCGTATGCTGGCCGGCTATCTGGGCGCCGCCTTGTTCCTCCCCATGGTGGCCATGGGTATACACCACGGCCTTGTGGCTCTGTACACGGTCCAGCTTGAGGCCTTCGGCTACGTCACCCTGTACCCCGCCCTGGCCATGGCCGGCGCCGGCCAGGTTGGCGCTGCCATCGCACTGTTCATCAAGGCCCGCCGCGTTAAGAACCATCGCCTGGAGTCCGTCATCGGCGGCGCTCTGCCCGCCGGTATCCTGGGCGTGGGCGAGCCCCTCATCTACGGCGTCACCCTCCCCATGGGCAAGCCCTTCTTCACCGCCGGCCTGGGCGCCGGCTTCGGCGGAGCCTTCGTCATGCTGATGCAGGTCGCTTCCACCACCTGGGGTCCCTCTGGCCTGCTAGGCATCTTCGTCATGACCGCCGGCCCTAACGGTGCCGCCATGTCCATCGTCTACTTCGTCATCGGCCTGTTGATCAGCTACATTATGGGCTTCATCCTCACCTGGTTCGGTATTAAGGAGCAGGATGTCGCCGCGGCCTGAGTCTCTGGGCTATTCGGTCTACCTGACCTCCTTTGAGCGTCAGCGGGAAGAGCTGGAGGCGGGCGCCGGCAGCGGCGCGGCCGTGTTCCTCTCCCTCCACATCAGCGAGGAGTTCTCTCAGGACTACTGCCGCCGGGCGGAGGAAGCCTGCCGGTGGCTCAGAGATCGGGATTACCGGATTTTCGCGGACGTATCCACAAAAACAGTGGCCCAGTTCGGCCAGCCGGATTTATTCCGGCTGGCCGAACGGCTTGGTATCTGGGCGATCCGGGTAGACTACGGGTTCATCACAGAAGAGATCGCCGCCCTGGCCGCCCATATTCCCGTTGTGGTTAACGCCTCCACCACCCGCCCGGAGGACGCGGCGCGCATTGCCGCCGCCGGGCCTCGGGTGATGGCCATGCACAACTTCTATCCCCGGCCGGAGACCGGCCTGGACGACAGCTTCTTTCTGGAGAGCACAAAGGCCCTCCAGGCGGCGGGGCTGAAGGTGCTGGCCTTTATCCCCGGCGATGGGGAGCTGCGGGGGCCCATCTGCGCGGGCCTGCCCACCCTGGAGCGCCACCGCGGCCTGCCTCCTTCGGCCTGCTTTGCCGATCTGGCGGTCCGTCTGGGGGCGAACGGCGTATTTGTGGGCGATCCGGGCATCTCCCCTCGGGAGCAGGCGCGCATCCACCGGTTCTGCCGGGATGGCGTTCTGGAGATCCCCGCCCGGCTGGAGCCGGAGGCCCAATGGCTGTACGGCCAGGTCTTTACCAACCGACCCGACGCGCCGTCCTGGCTCATCCGCTTTGCCGAGTCCAGGGAGTACTCCTGCTCCGGCAGGCAGGTGGAGCCCGGCCGCTGCCTGCCCCGGATCAAAGGCAGCATCACCGTGGACAACGACGGCTACGGCCGCTACTCCGGTGAGGTGCAGCTGATCCGCTCCGACCTGCCGGCGGACGACCGGGTCAACGTGGTAGGGCAGGTGGAAGCGCCCTGGCTCCTTTTGGCGGACTGCGTCCGCAGAGGAGGAAAATTTGTCCTGACCCGGGACTGAACATCCCCGCACCCAAAACAGCAGGCCGCGGACCCAGGAGGGGCCTGCGGCCTGATTTATGCGCCGCACCAGTTGCGCAGACCGGAAAAGATTGTATGCTGTGCCGGGACGCTGTCCTGTATTTTTGCGGAAAAGAGGTGCCCATATGGAGATTTCCCTGCTGGCCATGGATCTGGACGGGACCGCCCTTCTGGATGACCATAAGACCTTTACCCCACGGCTGTACGACGCTTTGGCGGCGGCGGCCCAGAAGGGCGTGGCCATCGTGCCCACCACAGGGCGGCAGTACTTTGGAAAGGAAACATCATAAATATTTC
>OKRX01000210.1_pt1 | contig 46052 bp, 35 predicted proteins | sample 1601241 | NCBI WGS metagenome assembly OKRX01 (sample SAMEA3541500, study PRJEB24748) | human gut metagenome | biome: human gut; feature: human-associated habitat; material: faeces | place: China | collected 2012
TGAATTTCGGCCTTGTAATCGCTACCACCATTACCGGACTGGGAGGCAGCGTGGGCCTGAAGGGTACCGACCACGTGGCCCAGGAGGCCCTGCGCCGGGGCGCAGTCCCCCATGCCGGGGAGCGGACCTGCCAGGCCCTCCAGGCCCTGGCACAGACGGCAGTTCCCTTCCAGGTGGTCACCTGGCCCGGAGCCATGGGCGGCGACGCGGCCCAGAGCCTGGGTCTTCCCTGCCGCCTGTTGCCCGGCGCTCCCCAGGGGGAATCCACCCAGGGGGAGGACACCCAGGCCCTGGCCAAGGCGCTGGCGGCGGAGGGGGTAGACCTCATCCTGTTTGCCGGCGGCGACGGGACTGCCCGGGACGTCTATAACGCCCTGGGACTGAGCACACCGGTGCTGGGTATCCCCGCGGGCGTGAAGATCCACTCCCCCGTATTTGGCCGAAGCCCCCGGGATGCCGGGCGGCTGGCCGTCCTGTGGCTGGAGCAGGAGACGGGCCGTACCCGGGAGGAGGAGGTGCTGGACATCGACGAGGAGCTCTACCGCCAGGGCCGCATCAACACCCGGCTGTACGGCTATCTCACCATTCCCGCCCAGCCCGGCCTCACCCAGAGCCGGAAGGCCCCCACCCCTCTCTCCGATGCCCAGGCTATCCGGGCCATTGCCTTCCAGGTTACCGACCACATGGAGCCGGGAGTCAACTATCTCATTGGAGCGGGCACCACCACCCGGGGCGTGATGGAGGTGCTGGGGCTGCCCAATACCCTTATCGGCGTGGACCTGGTGCGGGACGGCAAGCTCATTGCCTCCGACCTGTCCGGACTGGATATTCCCGCCCTGCTGGAGGGCCGCCCCACCAAGCTGGTGGTGACGGTGACCGGCGGACAGGGCTGCCTCTTTGGACGGGGCAACCAGCAGCTCACCCCCCAGGTGCTGCGGCAGGTGGGAAAGGAGAACATTATCCTGCTGGCCACTCCCGCCAAGCTGGCACAGCTGCGGGGCCAGCCTTTGTGGGTGGATACCATTGACCCGGAGCTCAATGAGAGCCTGTGCGGCTACTACCGGGTGATCTCCGGTTACGGGGAATTCACTTTGTGCCGGGTAGTCTGTTAAAGAAAACAGGAGGAGACCAACGGTCTCCTCCCATAGATTGATATGTATTTGGGAGAGGACATTTGGTCCTCTCCCATTTTTTAATCTCCGAAGACGGCCCGGCGCATGGCCTGGCCGGTGGGTGTGGCGGCCAGACCTCCCTGGGCGGTCTCCCGCAGGGAGCATGGCATGGACTCACCCACCGCGCCCATGGCCTGGATGCACTCGTCCACCGGGATCTTGCTCTCCACTCCGGCCAGGGCCATCTCCGCGGAGGAAAAGGCGATGACCACGCCGCCCACATTGCGCTTGATGCAGGGGATCTCCACCAGTCCGGCCACCGGGTCGCACACCAGCCCCAGCTGGTTTTTCAGGGCGATGGCGCAGGCGTGGGCCGACTGGGCGGGACTGCCGCCCTGCAGCTCCACCAGGGCAGCGGCCGCCATGGCCGCCGCCGAGCCGCACTCAGCCTGACAGCCTCCCTGAGCGCCGGCGATGCAGGCCTTCTGGGCAATGACCATGCCCACCGCGCCAGCGGTAAACAGGGCCATCACGCCGGCCTCCCGGCTGCAGCGCTCCTCCTCCACCATGGATACCACGGTTCCAGGCAGAATCCCGCAGGAACCGGCGGTGGGAGCGGCTACGATCTTGCCCATGGCGGCGTTGTACTCTGCCACTGCCACAGCCCGGGCGATGGCCCGGTTGAGAAACGCTCCGGTGATGCCGCCGCTCTGGGCATAGCGCCACAGGCGGGCGCCGTCACCCCCGGTCAGACCCGAGGTGGAGCGCAGCTCCGGGTCCAGACCGGCCTGCACCGCCTCCTGCATCACCGTAAAGCGGTGCTGCATGTTGTCCAGCAGCTGCTGGGGAGAGAGCTCCATCTGCTGGGCCTGGTCGGCCAGAACCAGCTGGGACAGGCTCACGCCCTGCTCCTGTGCCGCCTGGCACAGTTCGGAAATGGAAGTATACTCCAGCATGGCGATTCCCCCCTTAAATGGCCCGGATCAGCACCACGTTGAGCACGTGGGGCTGACCGCGCAAAGATTCCATGAGGCTGTCGGGTACGTCTCCATCCACCTCGATGGTCATGACCGCCTCCCCGCCCTTTCGGGGGCGGGAGAGACGGAAGTTGCCGATGTTCAAATCGGAAGAAGCAATGAAGTTGGTAACAGCGGCAATGACGCCCGGCTGGTCATGATGGAGCACCAGCAGGGTGTTATACTGCCCGGTAAAGGAGACCGCCATGCCGTTGATCTGGGTGATCAGGATGTTTCCTCCCCCCACCGAGGCCCCCTGGACCACAGCCCGGGCCCCGTGTTCTCCCACCAGCGAGATCCGTGCGGTGTTGGGGTGGGCGCCGGGGATGTCCTCCTCCCGGAAGGAGAAGGCAAGGCCCCGTTCCCGGGCCAGTTCCAGGGAGCGGCGGATACGCTCATCATCCGAGTGCATCCCCATGATCCCCGCGATCAGCGCCTTGTCGGTGCCGTGGCCCCGGTAGGTCTGGGCAAAGGAGCCGGCCAGCTGGATGTCGGCCTGCGCCACATCTTCCCCTAAGATCTTCCAGGCCACCCGGCCCAGCCGCACGGCTCCCGCGGTGTGGGAGCTGGAAGGTCCGATCATCACCGGACCAATGATATCAAATACGTTCATAGCGTCCTCCTTGACGGGTCAATTCTTGGTATTTCAGCGGGCTTCCAGTTTGGCCAGCAGATCCTCCAGCGCCTCTCCCGCGCCCTCGTCAAAGGTGGGGTGGGGACGCATAGCGGCCAGCAGCTGTTGGGCGGTCAGACCGTTGACCACCGCTGCGGTAAATTGGGAGATCATGTCGGTGGCCCGCTGGCACATGAGCTGGGCGCCCAAAATCACGCCCGTCTCCTGGTCGGCCACCACCTTGATAAAGCCCCGCTGGCCCTGGACGATCACCGTACGTCCGTTGGAGAACATGACGTACTTGCCCACCTTTACCGCCCGCCCGGCAGCCTTGGCCTCGTCGGCGGTGAGTCCCACGCAGGCGATCTCCGGGTCGGTGTAGATGCAGGAGGGGACGGCGTTCAGATCGGTCAGGGGACTGCGCCCGGCCAGGCGCTCCACGCAGGCAGTTCCCTGAGCGGAGGCCACATGGGCCAGCTGGATGCGGGCGGACACGTCGCCCACGGCGTACACGCCGGGCACGCTGGTCTGGAAGTTCTCGTCCACCAGGATGCGGCCCCGCTCCTGTTCCACGAAGAAGTCCGGGCCGAACAGCCCCTGGGTGTTGGGACGGCGGCCGATGGCGCACAGCACCACCTCGCCCTGGACCTGGGCGCTCTGGCCCTTCTGGGTAAAGCGGACGGTATACCCATCCTCCGCCTTCTCCACCTGTTCCACCCGGGCTCCGGCAAAGATCTGTACGCCCCGCTTTTTCAGAATCATGCTGAGATTCTGGCACACCTCCCGGTCCATGTTGGGCAGGATCCGGTCCATGGCCTCCAGTACCGTGACCTGGCAGCCCAGCATCTGGTAGAGGGAGGCAAACTCCATGCCGATGACGCCGCCGCCGATGATCACCAGAGACTTGCACACCTGATCCTGGTGCTCCAGCAGCTCGTCGGAGGTCAGTGCGTGCTCCAGTCCGGGGATGGGGGGACGGGCGGGGACGGAGCCGGTGGCGATGAGAATCTTGTCGACGGAGTAGGTCTTGCCCTCTACCTCCACCTGGCCGGGGGACAGAATGGTGCCGGTACCCCGGATCAGGTCCACCTTCTGCTGGCGGAAGAGGCCCTCAATGCCCTCCCGTAGCTGCTGGGTCACCTGAGCCTTGCGGTGGTGGGCGGCGGCAAAGTCCACCGTGGCCTGGGCGGTGACGCCCAGCGCCTGGGCTTCCTGGGCCTCCCGGGCCACCTCAGCGGAGTGAAGCAGGGTCTTGGTGGGGATGCAGCCCCGGTTGAGGCAGGTGCCGCCCACATCCCGGTTTTCCACAATGGCGGTTTTCAGTCCCAGCTTCGCTGCACGCAGGGCGGCTATATAGCCGCCGGGACCGGCGCCGATTACCATCAGTTCATAGTCGCTCATATCTGTCATCTCCATATTATCCGAAACCGCGCCCAGCACAGGGCATGGGCGCGGTTTGTGAGACTTTTATTACAATGCGCTTTGCAAAAGCTCCCGCAGCTCCTTGGGGAATTCCTCCAGCCGGTGCTCCAGCGCCTGCCGCTCCAGGGAACAGCCGGTGAGGGCGGCCTCCAGCTGGGGGGCCAGCGTCCAGTCCATGGCATCGGAATACACCGCTGCCTCCTGAATGACACCCTCGTCCGCCTTGAGCTGTACCGTCAGCTCGCCCCAGTCAAACTTCTGGGCGCACTGGAGGGTAAAGGGCAGCTTGCGGCCATAGAGCCACGACCAGCTGCGGTTATGCTCGGTGAGGGCCTGGATAGCCTGAGCATCCAGCTGCCGGGGGTCCATGATCTCCACCGGCAGGCCGTAGACCTGGCCGAAGGCCAGTTCCATCTGCCGGCCCATCTCCTCCACGGTCAGCTTGGGACACAGCTGCTTGAGGTTCACTACCCGGGAGCGCACCGAGGCAACTCCCTTGGCCTGCAGCTTGGCAGGGGAGGGGCTGAGATAACAGCCCATGGCCTCCAGATCCACATCCACCAGCAAGGTGCCGTGGTGGTAGCTTTTCCCCTGGTGGGAATAGAATGCGTTGCCGGAAAATTTTCGTCCCTGGCACAGCACATCGTTGCGCCCGGAGCGCTCCACCGACAGTCCCAGGCCCAGACAGGCCTGAGCGACCACCGAGAGCTGCCGCTCCAGATCGTAGTCCTGGGTGGGAACCAAGAAGGTAAAGTTCAGGTTGCCCAGGTCGTGGAATACCGCGCCGCCGCCCGACAGCCGCCGGGCCAGAAAGCCGCCGTCGGCCTCCAGCTGGGCGCAGCGGCACTCCTGCCAGGCGTTCTGGTTGCGGCCCAGCACCACGGTGTGCCGGTTCTGCCACAGGTAGAGGATGCAGCTCTCCGGCTTCACATGCTCCAGCAGATACTGCTCCAGAGCCAGATTCTCGTGGGGGTCGGTGCCGGTGGCCCGGCACAGGAAGATCCGCCGGATCATGGCTGATACCGCAGCACGGGGTGACGGGCCGCGCCCACCTCGTCCAGACGGCCCACCGGCGTGGCGACGGGGGCGTCATGGAGGGACTGGGGCTGGGTGTGGGCCTGCTCCCACAGCTTGAGAAATACGTCGCAGGCCTCGTCCAGAGTTTCCCGGCTCTCGGTCTCGGTGGGCTCCACCATCAGCGCCTCGTGGACGATAAGGGGGAAGTACATGGTGGGGGGATGGATGCCGTTGTCCAGCAGCCCCTTGGCCAGATCCAGGGCGGACACCCCGGTCTCCTCCTTCAGGTCGTCCAGAGACATGACAAACTCGTGCATGCAGGGACCGGCATAGGCCATGTGGAAGGTATCCTCCAGGCGCTTGCGCATGTAGTTGGCGTTGAGCACCGCGTTCTGAGCCGCCTCGCCGATGCCCTCCTGTCCCAGGGTAAGGACATAGGTGAGGGCCTTGATGACCACGGAGAAGTTGCCGTAGAAGTTCTTCATCCGGCCGATGGACTGCTCCGGCTGGGCAAACTGATAGCCGCTTTCTCCCTTGACCACCACGGGGCCGGGCAGGAAGGGACGCAGCAGCTCCTTGCAGCCCACCGCGCCCGCACCGGGACCGCCGCCGCCGTGGGGGGTGGAGAAGGTCTTGTGCAGATTGAGGTGAATGACGTCAAAGCCCATGTCGCCGGGACGGACCACGCCCATCACCGCATTGAGGTTCGCTCCATCATAATAACACAGACCGCCGGCTTCGTGAACAATTTGTGTGATATCCAAAATATTTTTATCGAAGATGCCAACGGTGTTGGGGTTGGTGAGCATCAGACCGGCGGTGTCGGGTCCCACCGCCGCCCGCAGGGCGTCCACATCCACGCAGCCGTCCGCGCCGGAGGGGATGTTGATGACCTGGAAGCCGGCCATCACCGCCGAAGCGGGGTTGGTGCCGTGGGCGGAGTCGGGGACGATGATCTTGTTGCGGCCCAGCTCACCACGGCTGCGGTGGTAGGCCTTGATGAGCAGAAGGCCGGTGAACTCGCCGTGGGCGCCGGCGGCAGGCTGGAAGGTCATGGCGTCCATGCCGGTGATCTCCCCAAACAGCTCCTCCGCCAGGGCGTAGGCCTCCAGGCAGCCCTGGACAGTCTCCTGGGGCTGGAGGGGGTGGACCTGAGTAAAGCCGGGCAGGGCGGCCATATCCTCGTTGATTTTGGGATTATACTTCATGGTGCAGGAGCCCAGAGGGTAGAATCCGTCGTTGACGCCGTGGACCCGCTTGCTCAGGGCGGTGTAGTGGCGGGTGAACTCGGTCTCCGACACCTCAGGCAGCACCAGAGGCTGGGTGCGGCCCTGAGAGAGGGTCACCTGGGGCACGTCACAGGGGGGCAGCAGAGTCAGGTGCCGCCCCGGCGCTCCGGTTTCGAAAATCAGCTTCATGCGCCCAGCACCTCCTTAATCATGGAAACCGCGCGGTCCATCTCGGAGCGGGTGACCACCTCGGTGGCACACCACAGCAGTCCGCCCTCTACGGGCAGGCCGCCCAGGATGCCTTCCCGGTCCAGCGCGGCCAGCACCTGCTCCTGCTTAGGACAGGTGGTGACAAATTCGTGGAAAAATTCTCCCTGGTGTACCCGGTGCAGCCCAATTTTCTCCAGCTCCTGGGCCAGATAGTGGGCCTTGGACATGGACAGCACCGCCGCCTGGGTCAGCCCCTGGGCGCCCATGGCGCTGAGGTAAGCCCCGGCAATAAAGGCGCACAGCGCCTGGTTGGAGCAGATGTTGGAGGAGGCCTTCTCCCGGCGGATGTGCTGCTCCCGGGCGGTGAGGGTGAGCACATAGCCCACCTCGCCCTTGTTGTCGTGGGTCTGGCCTACGATGCGGCCGGGCAGCTTGCGGAACATCCCCTGGGTGGCAGCCATAAAGCCCAGATAGGGGCCGCCAAAGGCCAGCTCCAGGCCCAGAGGCTGGGCCTCGCCCACGGTCACGTCGGCGCCGCAGGCGGCGGGAGTCTCCATGACGGCGCAGGCCATGGGATTGACGCCCATAATATACTTGGCTCCCGCGGCGTGGACGGCCTCGCCGATGGCGGCGGCGTCTTCCAGGTTGCCGTAGTAGTTGGGCTGCTGGAGGTAGAAGCAGGCGGCGTCAGCGCCCAGCATGCCCTTGAGGGCCTCCAGGTCGGTGCGTCCGTCCTTCTCGGGTACGATCACCAGCTCGGTGTCCGAGCCGAAGCAGTAGGTCTGCATGGTCTCAATGACCTGGGGGTGGGCGCAGGCGGACACATAGGCCTTGCTGCGGCGGCGGTCCCGGCACATGGCGATGGCCTCGGCGGCGGCGGTGGCCCCGTCATAGACCGAGGCGTTGGCCACATCCATGCCGGTGAGATTGCAGATCATGGTCTGAAATTCAAAGATGGACTGGAGAATACCCTGGCTGATCTCCGCCTGGTAGGGGGTGTAGGCGGTGACAAACTCCTCCCGGGAGGCCACGCTCTTGACCACCGAGGGAATAAAGTGGCGGTAAGCGCCCGCGCCCCGCAGCAGAGTGGGGTAGACCCGGTTCTTCTGAGCCAGGGCGGTCATCTTCTGCCGCACTTCCAGCTCGCTGAGCCCCTGGGGCAGCTTCAGATCCTGGGTGTCCAGCAGCATCTGCTCCGGCACATTGGCGTACAGCTCCCGCAGAGAGGAGACCCCGATGGCGGCCAGCATCTCCTGCCGCTGGGCGGGGGTGTTGGGAATATAGGATCCCATAACGGCTCATTCCTTTCTCAATTCCTGGGACCCCGGGCCGGAAGGTCCGGCCCGGGGTCGGGGGCTTACGCCTGGATGAAGGCCTGATAGGCGTCGGCGTCCAGCAGCTCTTCAAAGTCGGTGATGTTCTCCACCTTGACGATCCATGCGTCATAGGGGGACTCGTTGAGCATCTGGGGGGCGTCCTGGAGCTCCTCGTTCACCTCGGCCACCGTGCCGGAGACCGGACTCGTTACGTCGGAGACCGCCTTGACCGACTCCACGTCGCAGAAGGGAGTCTCCTTGGTGACCTCGTCGCCTTCCATGGGCAGGTTGATGAACACCAGGTCGCCCAGCTCCTTCTGGGCGTAGTCGGTGATGCCCACCAGGGCAGTGGTCTCGTCCAGCATCTTAACCCACTCGTGAGACTTGGAATATTTCAGTTCAGCAGGAAAGTTCATAGTAATTCTCCTTTATATATAATGTAGGTTGAATGTTCAAATGGAACGGAATCGCGGGTGGGGATCAGATCCCGGTGTTGGCGGCCAGCTTCTCCAGCGCGGCCAGGGTCTGGTCATCCTGGAAGCAGTAGTGCATCTGGGTGTAGCCGCTGCGCAGCTTGACCACCTCGTCGCCCACCTCTTTGCCGCGCAGGACGCAGTCGGCGATGAGGGAGGCCAGAGTCTCAAACTCCTTCTTGCCAAAGCCGAAGCGGGTCATCTCGTTAACGCCCATACGCAGAGCACCGGAGGCGGTGAAGCCCTCCTCGTCGGGGGTGGCCTGGTAGTTGGCGATGATGTTGTTGCGCTCCAGACGGGCGGCAACCTCGGGACCGGCGGCGTAACCCACCGAGACGATGACCTGGTGGGTCTCGGTGTAGCCAATGGCGGGATCGCCTGCCACGTCCAGACCTTCCGCCTTCAGGCACTTGGCAAAGTGCTTGGCGTTTTCCACCACGGCCTTCTGATACTCGTCCTTGAACTGGTTCATCTCGTAGGCGGCCATCAGCAGGCCCAGCATGGTGCCCAGATGGTGGTTGGACACGCTGCCGGGGAAGGTGCGGCTCTCGATGGTCTCCCACAGGCCGTATTTCAGGTCGCTCTTGTCGTAGTTGACGCCGATGACGCCTCTCTGAGGACCGAAGAAGGTCTTATGGGTGGAGCCGGTGACGATCTCCGCGCCCTCCTCAAAGGGCTTCTGGAAGTGGTCGCCGATGAGTCCCAGCACGTGAGCCATGTCGTACATGATGGTGGTGGGGATGTTCTGCTCATCCACAAACTGCCGGATGGCGGCCACAGGTTCCTTGTGCAGCACCATGCTCTTGCCGAAGATGATGAGCTCGGGCTTATACTGCTGGATGACCTTTTTGGTCTCCTCCACGTCGATCTTGTAGATGTTATCCTTGCAGACGGGGAAGTTCACCACGGCGGAGCGCTCGGTGACGGGGTCCACGGCGATGTAGTCGTGGAGGGCGCCCATGGGCTGGGCGCTGAGGTGTCCGCCCTTGATGATGTGGTTGTTGAGCACATAGCCCAGGCGCTGGGGAGTCTGCTTGCGGTTGAGCCGGTTCTTGAAGTCCATGAGGGCGGAGAACACCGCCATGTTGGACATCTGGCCGCTGATGACCCGGGTCTCTGCCTCGCGGCAGCCCAGGTAGGTGCACATCTCCTGGGTGAGCAGCTGCTCCACCTGGTCGATGAACTCGGTGCCCTGGTAGTAGAAGATATCCGCGTCGTAGAAGCTCTTTACCTTCTTGTGCTCTGCATAGCGGAAGGCCGGGTCGCTGGCGGAGAGCAGCCGTACCGCCCGGGAGGGAGTCATCTCAGAGGGGATGAGGTTGATGCACATCTCCTGGCGCCAGCGGTGATTGTCCGTGGCCTGGGCGATAAGATCCAGAGCCTTGGGCAGGCGGTCACCGGAGGCAGCAGCTTCCTCCTCCTCGGGAGCCTGGTAGAGAATGGGACGGGCGTAGGGAGGCGCGTCGCCCCGCATGTGGTAGGGGGGGATGACTGCGGCGATGCGGCGGCCGCGCACGTCGATCTCCACCTTATCATCATCCAGCACGTCGCTGGCAATATAGGCCAGGCCAATGGAGCGCATGGCGCTCTTTTCCAAAATCTCGGTCTCCAGGCCCTGGCCCTGGGTGGTGAAGTAGGGGACCATGGTGCCGCTGGTCACAAAGCCGATGGCCTCGTCGCCCCGGTATACCGGCATCCCGGCCCGCATCACGCCGCGGCCCAGCAGGGTGATGGGACGCACACGGCGGGGCAGATGCTCCAGATCGGAAAAGTCCCGGTCCATGATCTTACGGAAGGCGTCATACTGGCGCTGGAGGGGTTCCCGGCCCACAAAGTCGCCCTTCTGGGGGGAGAAGCTGACGGCAAACCGGGCCAGGGGGATGGCGTAGATGGGGATCTCTGTCCCGTCAGGGGACAGGCCCAGCTCATGGCCGTAGAGAGGCATGCCTGCTTCCAGACGCAGGGTGTCACGGGCACCCAGGCCGGCGGGACGAGCGCCCAGCTCCACCAGGCGGTTCCACAGCCACACGGCGTCCTGGCTGGGGACATAGACCTCGTAGCCGATGGGCTCGCCGGTGTAGCCGGTCTTGGCGATTCGTACGGTGTGGCCCTCCAGCTCCAGGGTGTTCAGCGCGTTTTTCATGGGTTCGGTGATGCTCTCGCCTCCGGACAGAGTCATGAGCAGCTCCTTGGACTTGGGACCCTGTACGGCGATGGCCGCCCAGTCGGCGGTGATGACGGTCATTCTGGCGTCAAAGTTCTGGATGTGGTGCTGCAGGTGCGCCAGGTCTTTATCGGTGTTGGCTGCGTTGACCACCAGCAGGTAGCGGTCCTCTTCAAATCGGTAGAGGTAGGCGTCGTCCACTGCGCCGCCGGTCTCGGTGGGCAGGATGGCGTACTGCGCCTTGTTCACGTCCAGAGCCATCACATTGCTGGAGAGCACGTGCTGCAGGAAGGGGACGGCCTGGGGACCATCCACCAGGATGCGGCCCATGTGGGAGACGTCGAACAGGCTGCAGAAGCTGCGGGTGTACAGGTGCTCGGCCACGATGTCGGTGGGGTACTTAATGGGCATTTCCCACCCGCCGAAGTCCACCATGGTGGCACCGGCTGCCACATGTACGTCGTAAAGCTGGGTGCGTTTCAGTTCGCTCATGGGGATTCCCTCCGTTCAGAATATAATCTCTCGGGCAAAGAAAAACAGAGACGCAACGATACCTAATATCGCTGCGCCTCTGTACATAAACCTGAGAGATTCCCGCCTGAACGCCTCCAGACAGTTGCCCCGTCGGTGCACCCAAAGGATGCTTTTCAGATTTGCGTCCCGACCCAGTCCTTTTACCTGAGAGAGTGTGGCATTGCTCCTTCGGTGCCGCGCAAAATACGCGGTCTCTCCTGAATCGTTCATCCGCTGTATGGATTCGGTATTCGGTTGTCAGCCTCTGTTGTGGTTAAAGTATCATAGAAGTCCGGCGTTTGTCAAGGAGTTTTTGTGGGAAATTTTCTCTTTTAATGAGCGTTATAATGTCTTTAATACCTCGGCGGAGGGGAAGGACGTATATACACCAACTTTTCCCATGCAAAGAAGAGCGGCCCGGTGGGCTTTGATGGCTGCTTCTTGGATGGAACTGTTTTTTACCAATTCCGCTGCGAGTACACCGGTAAAAAAGGATGTGGCACCGGAATAATCCAGAATCTCCCCAGAAAAACAAGTGTCCATAAGACTCATAGTACCTTTTTCCGCAACCAACACTCCGGCTCCGTCCATGTGTACAACGACGCCCCGTCGTACTTGGTTGGAAAGAATACTGGCAGAAATTCGGGCTGTTTTTGCATTTTCACCAGAGAGACCACAGATAGCCGCTGCCTGAGCCAGATTCATAGCCAGGTAATCTACTTTCTTCCAAAAATGGAGCGGGACATCTGCGGTCATGACAGAAGGGGTGACCAAAACTGGAGTATGACATTCATTTGCCAGTTCGATCATATGGGTGGCTACATCCATAATTGCCGGTCCCATATGGATCATGACCAAGTCCGCCTGACAGATTGCATCTTTGCAGTGGTCAATGTCCTCATTGGTCAACTCATAGTTTGCACCCAGAAAGTCGATAAAAGTATTGTCTGTGTGATCTTCAATGATAATAGTAGCTAGACCGCTGTGGACGTTTGGAACATGGGTGAGAAAGCGGCAGTCCACATGCTCCTTTTCCAGAGTGCACTGAATCTGTTGGCCAAAGGCATCGTCTCCGACTTTACCAATTAGTGCAGTAGGAATACCACATCGTACAGCGGCAATGGCCTGGGAACTTCCGTGGCCGCCTGCGTTAATCGAGATCTGACGGCCCATCTTCTTTTTCCCAATCATTTCATTGCCGAGTTCCATAACAAAGTCCAGATTGAGTACGCCCAGAGAAAGAATCCGGGGAGAGTCATGCTTTAACATCTGTGGACCCCCTTACAATTAAAGTCAGACTGACCTCTTCTTTTGGGGCGGCAGGCGTATCTTCATTCAGGCGGATTAACTCCAACAGACGCTGAGCGCCCAAGACGCCTACCTGATAACCGGAGGGTCCCCAGACAGACAGCTGAGGAGAAGTTAATTGGGCTAATTGAGCATTTTCCAGACTAAGGACAGCGGCTTGTTCTGGCACTCGAATTCCCTGCTGCTTTAGTGCAGACAGGGCCCCTGCGCCTTGGTAGCAGTTTTGGGTGATGATTGCGTCGGGCAGGGTTTCGGTTTGGTTGAGATACCGGGTAAGTTCTCTGTAAGCATCGTCCAAGGAAGAACCTGCACTGCAATGCTGACAGGTTCCTCCCGCTGCACGAATTGTGTTTTGAAGGCGGGTAAAGAATGCGGAAGAAAATCTGGATGTGTGATCGGCTAAATATACCAAATGATGCCGTTTTTGGTTGAGAAAATAGTTGGCCACTTGATCTCCCAAAGCTTCCCAGGACGCTGGCAGTTGCTCTGTTTTAGGGAGCCCGCGAGCGTCGGTATCAGAAAGAAAAAGGATTGGAAAACTGCCGCAGAAAGATTCCCAACTAGAGGGGATACAACGGGCAGGGGTATATACCAGAACTCCTGCAAGTCCCATGGATTTGGCCTTCAGCAGATATTCCTCTTCCATACTTTGGACACCTTCTGTAGCGACAGTAAGCATCAAATATCCGCAGGTAGCCAGTACATCGGAAATTCCCTGGTTCATTTGAGCGAAAAAGGGATCGCTTAAACTTGGCAGTAAAACAGATACGGCATTCAATCCATCTTTCCGCAGACTCTTTGCAAGCAGATTGGATGAGTAGCCCAGCACATCAATTGCGTTGAGAACTCTGCTGCGAGACTGCTCAGCCACCTTTTCAGGATCATTTAAGACGCGTGATACAGTGGCGATGCTGACTCCGGCATATTCTGCCACATCTTTTAAAGTTGCTGCCATAAATACTCTCCTTCTTTGAAGCCATCTATCTTTCACACATTAACAAACGGAGGATTTTTAAATTGAGATACTGTGTCCCAGATAAAAAAACGATTGACCGGTGATGGAATAATTATCAATCCATTTTATGTCAGCATATCATGAGTTGTTTATCATGTCAATTGTTATCGTTTTCGTATTAAGAAAAGGAAAAGCGGCGCCAATTTTGGGTTGGAGCCGCTTTTGGCAAAAGTATATTTCAGTTTAGTGCCGTACGATCTACTTCACGTTTCCACGGGATGGAGTCATATGCCCCTTTTCGTGTAACTGCCAATGCAGATGCCTTGCTGGCCAGTTCCAAAGCGGACTGAGGTACTCCATCCTTCAGTATACTGGCCAAAAAATATCCAGTAAAGGTATCACCGGCAGCGGTGGTATCCACTGCCTGTACAGAGAAGGCGGGTTGGAAAAAATGACCTTCCGGACCGGCATAGCAAGATCCAGCGCTGCCCAAGGTCAGAATCACAGCTCCTTTGGGACACAAGGCCGACAGATGATCCAGGCAGATCTCGGGCTGATTGCTACCGCACAATTGCTCGGCTTCTACCTCGTTGACAAACAGCCAGTTTACGCTGGAGAGCATATCTGGGGTAATTTTCTCGTTCATGGGGGAAGGGTTCCATGCAATGCGCAGTCCATGTTTTTCTGCACAGGAGAGCAGCTTGGGTAGCTGACTGATTTCATTTTGGGCAATGAGTACATCTCCTGGCTGAAAATTTTCCAGAGTCTGCTCAATCTGTTCCTCGGTTACCGCCTGATTGGCGCCGCCGTAAAGCAGGATGCAGTTTTCTCCACGCTGGTTCACCTGAATTACCGCACTGCCGGTAGGGAGGTTCTCCTCACGCAGATAAGTATCGTCCACTCCTACGGTGCGGCAAATCTCACGAAAGATCCCTCCGTCTGGGCCGATACATCCTGCCAGGTACACGGGCAGACCCGCTTTTGCGGCTGCTACCGCTTGGTTAAATCCCTTTCCTCCGCAGTGCTGTTCCACAGACAGGGCCTGAAGTGTCTCCCCCGGGCGGATAAACTCCAGCACGTTGTAAATATGGTCCAGATTCAGGGAACCATAACACAGCACTTTCATTGGGGCAGATAGGGCATGATCTGTGCGTGGAGGGCGGCCTTCTCCTCCTCATCCAGATCAATCAGAGGAGCCCGCATATGTCCGCCAGTCATACCCCGGAACTGAAGGACGGCTTTGAAGATCCCCATATCTGCACCGCTTTTCATAATTTCGCAGATCTCATTGGCAATTTTTTGCTCAGCCAAAGCAGTTTTCATATCGCCTTTGAGATAAGCACGGTAGACATTTACAAAGTGTTCAGGCATGGGGCCCGAGCAGCCGGATACGGTTCCTTCACATCCCATGACCAGCGCCGGGAGGAAAAGACGGTCTGCGCCGAAGAGAACGGAGAAATTACCGTTGTTCAGATTTAGGTAGTCCTTCAGACGGATCATGTCAGAATAGCTGTATTTGATACCAATCACATTGGGACAGGTCTCGATGATCTGAGCCACCAGGGCAGGGGAAAGGTCGTTGGCGGCACACTGTGGGATGGCGTACAGGTAAATGGGGAAGTCTTTGGAGACGCTGGCGGATACTTGCTGATAGTAGCGAAGCATAGCCTTATCTTTTACGCCAAAGAAAGCGGGGGTTACCACGCCGATACCGTCAGCACCAATGCGCTCAGCGTGGCGAGCCAAACGCACGGTTTCTTTCAGAGTCATAGCGCCCACATGGATATAGACGGTAACTCGGCCGGCAGCAGCTTTCAAAACTGTTTCGGCAACCAATTCCCGCTCTTCAGGAGTCATAATAAGCATTTCGCCCGTAGTTCCGCAGGGGTAGAGGCAGTCTACGCCTTTTTCAATCAGAAATTCTACCTGCTCTTCCAGAGCGTGAATATCAACCTGGTCCTTACTATCAAAGGGGGTGGTCATGGCAGTAATAACACCCTTCATCTTTTTCATGTTGCTTCACTCCTTATTTATTCAGCCAATTTTTGGGCTCTTTTCCGCTGAGACTGTCAATCACAGCTTGGGCGGTCATTAGGCTGATATTTCGGTAAGTCTCACGAGTCTCGGCTCCGGCATGCGGAGTGCATTGGATTCCAGGAGTATGAAGAATGGAGGCATCCATGGGCAGAGGTTCCTGCTCGTAAACATCTACGGCAGCGCCTGCCAGATGGCCGCTGGATACTGCCTGGACTAAGGCCTGAGTGTCCACTAGAGCGCCTCTGGCCGTGTTGATAAAATAGGCGCCTTCCTTCATTTTGGAGAATTTATCCTGATTCATGAAGTGGTGAGTCGCAGGGAGACTGGGCATATGAATACTCAAAATGTCACTGCTGGACAGAACAGTATCAAGATCGGCCAGAGTAACACCAAGGGCGGCTGCTTTTTTTTGATTGGGGTAAGGATCATAAGCCAGCAGCTTGACATCAAAGCCAGAAAGCTTTTTGGCCACTCGTCCCCCAATATCTCCAAAGCCAAGAAGACCAACAGTCTGTCCCTGTAAATCACGACCTACAGAACGAAGCCATTGTCCTTGGGATAGCTTTTGGCTCAGTTCCGGCACGCCCCGCAGACAGTTTAAAATCATGGCAACAGCCAACTCGGCTACTGCGTTGGCGTTCATACCTGCGGCGTTGACAACCTGTACCCCGTGGCGCTTTGCAGCTTCTAGGTCGATGTTATCCACACCCACACCAAACCGGGCAAGAATCTTCAGCTTGGGAGCAATTTGAAATACTTGATCATCCCAGCGATCCATACCGATAATAGCTGCATCGATTTCCCCGGCCCATACAGCCAGTTCCTCAAAGGAATAATAGGGGAGCTCGTGGTCGTTGAGAATGAGGCTATGGCCATTGGATTCCAGCAGCTGAATAGCTTCCTGGCATAGGGTCTGAAAGTGGGACGCTGTGATTAAAACCTTTCCCATTACATTACCCCCTCTAATTCAGTCCAAGCCGACGACGCAGACCAGCGCAGATACTTTGATATGCGTCTTCTTCCAGAAAAAGAGGTTCCGGCTCATCAGTAAGAAAAACTTTGCCCCAATCTTTCCCGTTTTGATATTTAGGTACAATGTGAACATGCAGATGAGTGCTGGTGTCGCCAAAGATGAGATAGTTAATCTTGTCTGGGCTGAATTGGTCAGTAATTGCTTGGGCTGTGTGATAAACACTTTCCATTAGAGCTTTGTATTCTGGAAGAGACAGGTCAGTAACCTTTTTGACATGACGGTCAGCGACCAGAATGACTCGTCCGGGATGCGTTTGGTCGCGATGAAGATATAGTCGTCCACCGGGAAGTGCGCCAATTTCTATCAGATCAGGCCTCAGGTCCTCTCCGCCGCAGAATTTACAGCATTCAGTCATGGTTCTTCGCCTCAGCTTTCTGGGCTTTACGCTTTTTCAACATAGGAAGAACAAAGGGGTAGAACAGAGAGAGAATGGCGATGATAATAAATACACAGGAGATGGGACGGGTAAAGAAGGTGGTCCAATCGCCATTGGACAGCACCAAGGCACGCCGGAAGTTCTTTTCCAAAATGCCGCCCAGAATCATACCCAAAATAATGGGAGGAATGGAGAACTGCATTTTGATAAGGAAGAAACCGAGAATACCGCATACGATCATCAGGTAGATGTCCTGTACCGTATGGTTGACGGCAAAAGTGCCCACAAAGCAGAATACAAAAATCAAGGGGGTGAGAATGATCTCGGGAACAGAGGAGATTCTGGCAAAAATCTTGATGCCACCAAATCCGCAGATTCCCATGAACACATTGGCGAAAAATAGGCCAATGACAATCATATAGACCTTGTCAGGGGACTCACTCATCAGCAAAGGACCCGGAGTGATGCCGAGCATCATTAAAGCACCCAACATAATGGCAGTGCAAGCATCGCCAGGGATACTCAGAGAAAGCAAGGGAATAAGAGCACCGCCGGAAATAGCATTGTTTGCAGCCTCAGGAGCAGCAATGCCGTCTGGCGCTCCGTCACCGAACTTCTCAGGATGCTTAGACCAGCGTTTGGCTTCGTTATAACCCACCCAGGAAGCGATATCACCGCCAGTGCCGGGAATAGCTCCGATGATGGTGCCAATAACACTAGAGCGAATCAGCGTGGGAAAAATGGTAACCAAATCTTCTTTTGTAGGAAGAATACGCTCCAGTTTCTGGCTGACCTTATCGCGGTGCTTGCCAAAATTGTCTGCTACGTTGATCAAGCCCTGGGAGAAAGCAAATAAGCCAATTAAAACTGGGATGTTAGAGATGCCGCCAGTGAGATAAACAGTATCAAAGGTGAAACGGTATGCACCGGTGGTGGTATCCACTCCAACTGTGGCCAAAAGCAGGCCGATAAGAGCACCCATAATACCTTTTAAAACATTTTCACTGGAGATACTGGCCACTACGCTGATACCAAATAGGGCAAGTGCAAAACTCTCTTGTGCACTGAACTTCAGAGCAAAGCTGGACAGAATGGGAGAAGTCCACAGCAGCATTAAAGCAGAGAACAGGCCGCCGAAAGTGGAGGCAGTGGTGGAAATAGAGATGGCACGACCGGGCTGGTGATATTTATGGGCCATGGGATAACCGTCCAGGCAGGTGGCAGCAGAATTGGCTGTGCCGGGGGTGTTGATCATGATAGCGGTAATGGAGCCGCCGTAGATAGCACCGCAGAAAATACCCAGCATCATCAGCACGCCCATATTGCCGTCCATAGCCAGTGCGACAGGCAGCATGATGGACATGCCCATGACGGAGGAAAGCCCGGGCATTACGCCGACAAAGATTCCACATAGAACACCGCCCAGGATGGCTAATAATCCCATAGGAGTAAATACCGACATCAAGCCGGTGGTAAAAGCAGTCAACATGGATCGGATCCCTCCTTAGAAGAACTTGCCTTGGGGAAGGATAACACCCATGATCACGGTGAAGACCACATAGATAAATCCAGTGATTCCAACCGTGGTGAGCCCAATCCAGATTGGGCGGCGCTCCCCCATGGCCAGCATAGTGGCGATGACGAACAGCAAGGTAGCAGGAATAAAGCCAAAGTAATTCATAATGACCGCATAAGCGATCATGATCACAAAGATCAAGAAGACACAATGGACGCCCGCAGAGCGATAGTCAATTAGAGGATCTTCTTTTTCAGTAGCCTTTTTGGATTCCAGAATAGTCTGGATCAATAAAATGACAGAACAAAGAATCAGACCGCAGCATAGCAAGACGGGCCAAAAGGCAGCGCCGGGATCGCCACTGTTACCACTGCGGGTTTCAAAGTTTGATGCCATGTAAATGCCTGAAAACCCAATGATAATTAGGAATACAGACAAGAAATAGTTGTATTTTCTCACGAATACAACCTCTCCTTTCTCTTCAGACAAGCTGCGGGGCACCGAAATGGAAAATCAATTCCGGTGCCCCGGTGTTCAGACGCTACATGAACGATACTAATGTTGTGTTGGAATAACCTTAAAGGTAAGGCGTTAATTTAAGAACGGGAGGAGAGCAGTTCCGTATACAGCTCCATCTGCTGATCCAAAAAGGCAGACAGTTCCTCGGGGGAAAGGTTTTCCGTCTGCATACCCAAGCTGGAAAGAGTGTTGGCATAACTCTCGCTCTCTACACCCTTGCGCAGGTTCTCAGACAGATAGCTCTGAATGGCGGGATCCACGCCGGCAGGAGAGGAAATGATACAGAAGCCCATCATCTCATAGTCGATCTCGTCGGGGAAAACCTCTGCGAAGGTAGGCACGTCGGGGAAAGCAGGCAGGCGCTCGTTGGAGAGGGTGCCGATGATCTTGGCGTTGCCGGCCTCCACCTGGGCGGTGGCGTTGCTGGGCTGGGCAAAGGTGGCGTCGATGTGACCGCCAACGATGGCGGTGACGCAGTCGGCGCTGCCCTCATAGGTCACGTTGGACACGTCAATGCCGAGAGCGTTTTCCATGGCGGTGATAGCCAGGGTGGGAGCAGCACCGGTGCCGGTTTCACCAATGACAATCTCACCGGGGTGCGCCTTGGCATAGGCCACAAACTCTTCCAAAGTGGAGTAATTTTCATTGTTGCCGATAATAAGTACGAAGGGATCCATCAGAGCACAGGCGAGAGGAGAGAAGTCATCCACTGTCAGGTCCGTATTGCCCAGGATGATATTGATAATAAAGTCGGTATTCATGACACCGAGAGTATAGCCGTCGGCGGCAGAGTTGGCTACCTGAGTCAAGCCAATCAAACCACCGTTTCCGGTGACGTTAGCCACAGAGAAATTGACAGGAAAATCGGGTACGCCATCCAATACGCCGCGGACCGACAGGTCGGTGCCGCCGCCGGCGGAGTACTGGACTACTACGTTTACGTTTTGATTCGGATATCCGTTCAGGGCGCCAGATCCAGAAGAATTGGACGAGTTGGAACCGGTAGAGGAACCGGAACCAGCGCTGGAATTGCTGCATGCGGCGGCTGACAGCAGCATAACACCGGTCAGAGCCAAAGCCAGAGTCTTTTTCATCCGTTTCATGTGAGAATCCTCCTTAATATATTAGTTTAGGGTTTTAAAACACGATCTGAGATACTCGGCAGATTTCTTCATGCCGATAGAGGCGTCTGGAATATCCTGAGGGTGCCATCTCCGTTCGTACTCCAAAGACAGCCAACCATCGTAGCCAAGGCGCTTCATTTCCTGAAGAATTGCAGGCCAGGGAACAATTCCTTCTCCTACGATTCGGGTGATAACGTTTCGTTCCTCTTCTTTGGGATGAGAGACATCAGAGGAAGTGAAGGTACGACAACCATCCCGGAAAACCAGATCTTTTACATGAGTATAGTATACTTTGGAGAACTGTAAGGGCAAGGCTTGATTCCACGGTTCATTGTTCGTAAAGGTCAGGTTTGCTTGATCGTAGAGAATGCCGACCGCAGGGTGATTGATTTCCTGTGCTAAAGAGATGCTGTCCGCAGCGGATACGGTCATGGTGTTAAAGTGATTTTCCATGACAAGTTTGATTCCGTATTCTGCTGCGCGGTCTCCCAAGCGGCGCATGCTGTCCACTAAGACCTGACGTTTTTCTCCCGAAGGATCTGTATCCCCTTGAGCAAAGTTGCCGGCATAGATTCGAATAAATTCTGCTCCCATTACCTTTGCATAACCGATGACCTGTGTCAAACCATCAATTTCTTTCTCGCGGACCTGAGAGCTCAAATCATTGAAACGGGAATAATATGGGGTCAAGGCAATGATGCGAAGACCGAGCTTGTCCGCCTGGCGGCGCAGAGAATTTAGTTCATCCAAATCTGCCTGCTGCGGGATGGCGCAGCGATAACCGTCTTGGACCACGATCTCTGCGCCATCCAGACCAATATGGTGGAAAAGTTCCAGAGCTTGGGGCAAAGTGTATTCGGGTGTTCCCATGGTGTGTCCGGCGATTTTGAACAAGCCACTCACCTCATTCCAAACCGGGGAGCCCAGCTGTGGTGAGAATACGGTGCATTAGTTCTTGGGTTTTATAGGCGTCTGCACCGCTGGTTAAAGGCTCCTTGTTATTGCTGAGGCAGTCAAAGAAGTGGTCGACCTCCTGAGTAAAGCCCATCTTATCAATGACTTTAGCCCAGCCATAGGCCAAGGGAGTCATAGAGGTAGTGTGGGATTGCTGACCATCGGTAATGGTAATTGTGTCCGGACAGTTGACCAAAACGCTTTTGTTATGGCCGTGCATTTCAAGGGTCTCCACCCACTGGCCGGAAGCGCGATCCGCCACAAGCATGGCCACAGATCCATTTTCGAACTGAAGCTGTGCGGTAGCTAAAGTTTCATAGAGAGGATCTGTAAATTTGGAACAGGCTTCCACCTTTACACATTCTCCGCAGAAATAACGCAGAATATCGACCATGTGAATCGCATTTTCAAGAGTGGCGCGGTATTCGCTGGCCGGACGGTTTTTCTGCGCAATAAGCACATCGGGGGATAATTGCCCATATACCTCTTTGGCCTTTCGGTAGACCGGTGCATAGCGGCGGTTAAAAGCAATCATCAGCTTCTTGCCTGTGCGGGCGGAAGCGTCAGCCATATCATAGGCTTCCTTCAGCGTCATTCCCATGGGCTTTTCGCAAAATACATCAACTCCAGCTTCCAAGAGCCGGATCACTTGCTCCGCGTGGACGGTTTTGGGAGACAACACAAAAGCACAGTCCAGGTCTAATGAAAGTAACTCATCCAGATTATGTACTGCGTGCTGAATAGCATAGCTCTTTTGTGTTTTTTCCACACTTTCAATGTGCTTAGCAAAGGCACCAACCATTTCTACATCATTTCTGGCAGCCAGAATGGGAAGATGTGCAATGTGTGCAATGGATCCCACACCAATCAGGCCGACACGATATTTTTTTCCCATAACAAAAATAGCTCCTTTATGCTGCTTAAGACTTTGCTAAGAATCCACCGTCCACGGCAATGGTAAAGCCATTGACATAGTCGGAGGCGTCGGAGGCTAGGAAGATTGCTGCACCGGCCAGATCTTCGGGTACACCCCAGCGCTCCATAGGAATCCGGGTGTTAGTTTCGGCCATGCGGGAAGCTTCGGAGCGCATAGGAGCGGTCATATCGGTAACCATGTAGCCAGGGGCGATGCAGTTAATGTGAATGCCATAGGGAGCTGCCCATTCATTACACATATGCATGGTGATATTGCGTACCGCTGCTTTACTGGCGGTATAGGGGATTACTTTTACGCCGCCTTGATAGGATGTCATAGAACCAATGTTGATAATTTTTCCTCCGCCGCCCTGCTTGATAAACTGCCGAGCCGCTGCTTGGCACATGAAAAACAGAGCAGTCAGATTGACATCCAAGACATCCTGCCAATCCTTTCGAGAGATATCAATGGCCATGACTCGCCGGGTGATACCGGCCGCATTGACCAGGATATCTACTTTTCCAAACTGTTCGACGGTTTTCTGGATTACCACATCCGGAGTATTCTCGTCTGCTACATCCAGTTTCAGTTCCAGATAGCGCCGCCCAAGAGCTTCTACCTTTTCTTTTGTGTCTCTGTGATCGGAGCGCCCCACACCTACAATATCAGCTCCGGCTCCGGCTAGGCCAAGAGCAATTCCCTGACCAAGACCGCGGGTGGCACCAGTAACAATGGCTACTTTTCCCGCCAAACTAAATTTTTCATACGTCTCCATAGTGCTCCTCCTAAAGTGTTTTCATTCTTGCTGTGTAAAAAATTACATCAAATGTAAACGTATTATTTATGTGAAAAAAATACCATCATTTGCACAGGATGTCAAGAGCAATATCTGATTTTTTTGTTGCTTATGTGCACTATTTTTAAGTGGAAGAATTGTGCAAAGCAACTGAATCAAGAAAAATGGAGAGCTTAAGAATGCTTGAAGAAAGAAAAAAGTGCCGCTGTCTCTGTGCGAAATGTTTAGCAGAGACAGCGGCACTTTTTAAATAAGTTTAGAGAAGATTGCGTTTAAGCGATATACAGGAAAAATAATGGATGACAGTTTCTGGATTTGTTGAAGTGAGCGGGACAAAAATAGGTGTTTATTTGATTTTTCAGCACGGGCACTGCCGCCCGGTGTGGTCGATGGAATAGTTTCCGGTGAGGATCAGCTGGGAGATGGGCACAAAGGTATAGCCCTCCTGAGTGAGCTGCTCCAGAATGGAGGGCAGGGCCTCGGGGGTGTGGAGGGCCGCGTTATGAAAGAGAACGATGGACCCCGGGCCTACCTTGCTGGTCACCCGCTGGGTGATCTCGTCGGCGGGGATCTCCTTCCAGTCCAGGCTGTCCACATCCCACTGGATTGGCTCCATCCCGATGGACCGGGCGGCCTGAACCGACTTGTCGTCGTAGTCTCCGTAGGGCATCCGAACCAACGTGGGCCGCACCCCGGTGACTGCCTCGATTTTGTCGTTGCAGGCGTTGAGGTCAGCGATCACCTCGTCGGCGGTGAGCTGAGGATAGTGGGCGTGGGTGTTGGAGTGATTCATGACCTCGTGTCCCGCGTCGGAAAGTGCCTTTACGGATTCGGGATATTTATCCACCCAGGAACCCACCACAAAAAAGGTGGCCTTGACCCCATAGCGGTCCAGAATGTCAATGAGCTGCTGGGTGTCCTCGTTGCCCCAGGCCGCGTCAAAGCTGATGGAGATCAGCTTCTGATCCCGCTGGACACAGTAGATGGGCAGCTGCCGCACAGAGGCAGAAGCGCCCACCGCGGCGGGGTAGTAATTGACCACGCAGAACATGACCGCGGCCAAACACAGACATGCCGCGGCAGTCCACCACCTCTTCCTCATGAGAACGATGTGAAAAGCGCGGATTGGTTTTCTCATTCCGATCATCTCCCAAAAGCAGATTATAATCATCTATATTGTATCGAAAGAGGAAACATGCGGCAGGGAGCGCCGGGGATGAAAACAGCCCCACCGGCGGAGAGTGCCGGTGGGGCTGAGAGAGGGAACATAAGATTAAAATACCACTTTGCCCAGGGCGGACTGGACCAGCTCCGAGGCCAGAATGCCGGTCTTGTTGCGCTCGTCCAGAATGGGATTGACCTCTACCATGTCCAGGGAGACCAGCTTTTGAGAGCGGGCAATGGTCTCCACCGCCAGGAAGGCCTCGCGGGTGGTGAGACCGCTGTGCACCACGGTACCGGTGCCCGGCGCGGCCTCGGGGGTGATGGCGTCCACGTCAAAGCTCAGGTGAATACCTTTGGTGCCCTCGCCGGCCACCGCCATAGCCCGGCGCATGACCTCCGCCATGCCCAGCTCGTCGATCATATCGATGGGGAAGATGGTCACCCCGGCCTCCTTCATGCGGATGCGCTCCTGGGTGTCGATGTCCCGTCCGCCGATCTGGACACAGTGGGCCACATCCACATAGACGGGACCCTGGCCGAAATCCACCATACAGTCAGGACCGTAGCCGCACACAGCGGAGAAGGGCATGCCGTGCATGTTGCCGGTCTGGCTGCTCTCCTCATTGTTCCAGTCTCCGTGGGCGTCCACCCAGATAATGCCGATGGAACCATAAAACTTGGAGACCGCGGAGATGCTGCCTGCTGCGATGCTGTGGTCACCGCCCAGCACCACGGGGAAATGTCCGTTTTCCAAAGATTGATATACCGTGTGGTAGAGCCGGCGGTTCACGTCCACCACCTGCTCATAGTTTCTCAGAGTAGGCTTTGTAGCACCCTTGGGGGCGGGAACAATATCACCCAGGTTTTCCACCTGGAAGCCCATGTGTTCCAGACCTTCGCACAATCCGGCATAGCGAATGGCGGTAGGTCCCATATTGACGCCCCGCTTGGACGCGCCGAAATCCATCTGCACGCCCACAAGATCGATCATACGCTCCATAGCTGTTTCACCTCAAGTTCAGAATCCGACGGCCGATGGGCCGGCCGCTGCCTTTGTTCGGAGATGTTCTCCGATATACACCAGTACATACAAAATAATTGATGAATAAGCTTGTGTCAAATACATTATTTTTAATATAATATTAGATAGAAACTAATTATATCCGGAGAGGGCGTATACTATGAATTTGCGGGAACAGGAATATGTGCTGGCCATAGCCAATTATCAGAGTCTGAAAGGGGCGGCAGAGTTCCTCAACGTGTCGCCTCCCACTTTGAGCGTGTTTCTCAGCACGCTGGAGCACTCCCTTGGGGTGCCGCTGTTCAATCGGTTTGGAAAGAAATTTGTGCCTACCGAAGTAGGGGAGATCTATATCCGGTATGCACGGGAGATGTGCTTTCTCAACCGCCAGTGGGAGGCGCGCTTGGATAGCATAAAGCATGGGGAGCGGGGGGCGCTGCGTCTTGGACTTCACCCCCGGCGCACCATCGATCTGCTTCCCGCCGCTCTGAGGGAGGTGACCCTTCTCCACCCGGGGATTGATGTGAAATTATACGAAGGCAGTTCGGAAGAATTGTTCCATTTGCTGCTGGAGGGGGAGGTAGATCTGATTATCAACAATCAGTCCCATCCGTCTCCCGTGCTGGATTTTATCCCCTTCTACCGGGACCGGCTGGTGGCGGTGCTCTCACCCTCCCATCCGCTGGCGGACAGAGGCATCTCCCTTCCCAACAGCACCCTTCCATGGCTTGATCTGGCTCTGCTTGCCGGAGAGACCTTTATCCTGCAGCTTCCGGAACAGTCCATCCGGGTATACACCGATCAGGCACTGGACTATGCGGGGGTGCATCCGCTGCACCATTATACGGTGGAAAATCTGGAGTCCGCTGCCCAAATGGCGGCAGAGGGGCTGGGTGTGGCGTTCAATTTCTTAGGGTATATCCAGCACTTTTCGTATCATAAACCCATCCGGTATTTCCTGACCGGGGACCCAAATGCCTTTATTGACTACTATATTGTGCGCCGGAAAGATGCCTATCTGGCCCCTTATGTGGCCGATTTTATTGAGATCCTGCAAGAACAGATTGCCCAGCAGTCCCTGTTGATCCTTCCGCCGGACAAGAAGCAAGCAAAGCCGTAACACGCTTTGAAAGAGATGCGTCCATACTGGAAATACCGAGTGTGATTTCCAGGCGATCCAGCAAGATAACAGATAAAAGACATAACATACAAACTGGTATAAAAAAGCAAAGCCCAATTGCGCCCCTGGTTTGAGTGCAAAAAATCAAAAGAGGGAAGAAAAAGATTTTCAAAAAATAAATTGCAAATAAATGTAACAAAATGTAAACATTTGTGTAATTATTATTACATAAATGAAATAATTTTTTGCAGCTCGGAAGCTGGGCAGAAGGAAAGAAAAGTTTTTCATCGTCTAAATACCCATAAAAGCGATGGGTATTTACGTTCATTTTAACCACTGCAACAAAAATAAAATTGTTTCCAATTTTTCATTGAAACTGGTGTGCGCTTCCAGTATAATGCGGCGTAGTGAAGGCCGTCGGCCCCAGCCCATCCGGGTTTGGGACGGACGGCTTAACCGCGCAATGAACAAACGATTGGAAAGGATGAACGATTTGAACCAGCTTCGACGACTGACCTCGGGCCTGCTGAGTCTGGCTCTGGTAGGTTCCACCTGTACCGCTTGGCTGCCCACCGTTGCCTCGGCCAGCCGCCAGGAGTACTCTGTTCAGACAGAGCAGGCCACCGGCTCCATTGCACTGACCCTGAGCTTTGATCTGCCCCAGCGGGTGGACGAGGTAAAGAGCCGGGATATCCAGCTCACTCTGACAGGGAACAATAAAAATATTACTGTCTCTCTCAATAACGGTTCTGCCACCGGCGCTGACGGCCTGTCTATTTCGGTCAAGGCTCTCAACACCCAGGGGGTGGAGCTGACCACCGAGAACCAGATCGGCGCCTATGAGGCTGTGATTTCCGGCCTGCCGCTGGGCACTTATAATATGGAAGTCACCGGCAACGGCTATGCCGACTGCTCCACTGAAGTCACCCTGCAGGATTACTCCCAGCACGTGCTCATGAGCACCGCTGACGGTACCTTCTCTCTGGGCGACGTGACCGGCGACGGGGTGGTAGATGCGGATGACCGCGCCGCCCTGGTTAAGCAGCTGGGCGAGACCGATGCACTGGACACCTACGACCTCAACGGAGACGGGGTGGTGGACGTGACCGATCTGTCCTATGTCAACAAGATGATGGATCTGGCGGCTGAGCCCCGCATCCTCTCCACCACCGCCATCGTGGTTCCTACCGTGGAGAGCGACACCCTTGAGGTAGAGGGTAACGTGGCCGATCTGTTTACCGACAGTGAGTCTGTTGTGACCCTCAAGCCCACCAAAGAGGCCGAGGAGCTCTCCATCCCCATTACCCTGGACAAGCCCACCGAGATGAGTGAGATCTCCATCTCCTCTCCCAGTGCGCAGGGCGCCATCCAGGCGGGCACCGCCCTGGTGGAGTATGAGGAAGATGACCAGGTCAAGACCATGGAGATCCCCTTTGATGCCGCCGCCCCCGAGGGAGTGTACGCCATCAGCCGCAACGCCGGCCAGAGCGTGGTCACCATCAACCTGGGTTCCAAGGTGGCCGTGAAGAAGGTCACCATCACCGTGACCAAGGTAGAGGGCCAGGACGGTGACAAGCCTGAGTTTGCCACCGTCACCCAGATCGAGTTCCTCAAGGATATCGTGTCCGAGGAGACCAAGGCGGACACTCAGGTGAAGGGCCTGGCCGCCACCGCGGGCGACGGCGAGGTCACCCTGGTGTGGGAGAGCGTGAAGAACGTCACCGGCTACACCGTGAAGTACGGCACCAATAAGAGCGCCCTGAACCAGAGCGCCGCCTCCAACACCAACCGTACCGTCATCTCCGGCCTGGAGAACAACACCACCTACTACTTCCAGGTCATCGCCACCAACGGCGACTGGAGCGGCACTCCCTCCGCCGTCCTGTCCGCCATGCCTCTGGCCGCCAGCATTCCCGGCGCTCCCTCCAACATCCTGGTGGAGGCTGCCGACAGCGCCCTGCGCGTCAGCTGGGGCAAGACCAAGGACGCCACCTACTACCAGGTCTTTTACCGGGAGCAGGGTACGGAGAGCTGGAACCAGTGGGGCGGCAACATCTCCGGTACCAGCACTGCCATCACCGGCCTGACCAACGGCACCACCTACGAGGTGGCTGTGAAGGCGGGCAACCATAAGGGTGTGGGTCCCTTCTCCGCCATTGCCTTCGGCACTCCGGACAAGGAGGGCTTCGAGATGCCTGCCCTGCCCGAGACCAACCGCATCGACAACAGCGAGATTACCTCCATTGTCATGGCCGATCCCAACAACGTAAACTGGGGACTGTGCCCCAAATTCAACGTCAAGACCGACCTGACTGACAACGACCCCAACACCTACTGGGTTGCCAACAACTACTGGTACAACAGCAGCATCACCTATACCTTTGCTTCCACCCACAGTGTGAACTACCTGCTGGTGGTTCCCTACCTGGATGCTGCCTACAAAAACCGCATTGACAACTACACCGTGACCCTCAAGGGGGAGAGCGGCGAGACTCTGGCGACCTATTATCGCAGCGGTGTGAACGTCACCGGCAGCAACTACTATATTATCTCCTTCCCTGAGACCGAGGGTGTCAAGAGCATCACTCTGGCTCTGGGCGAGAAGGCCGGCGGTCCCCGCGTCAGCATCTCCGAGATCGCCTTCTATAACAGCGATACTCTGCCTGAGGAGATTGCCAACCTCTTTACCGACGGTACCTTCACTGCCCTGAAGGGCTCTGTGGATCAGGAGACCGTCACCGCCCTGACTACCCGCCTTAACGCGCTGAGCAGCTACTATCTGGATCCCACTCAGCTCCGGGATGAGCTGAAGCTGGCCCAGGCCCTGCTGAACAAGGACAGCAATGCGCTGGGTCTGGTGAAGAACGATTTCCAGAGCCGCAGCACCTCCGCTGCCGCCGATCAGGCCGCCGGCCAGAGCGCCAGTGACCTGCAGCCTCTGGGCGTGACCGCCCAGGCCGGCGCCACCGTAGCCATCTACGCCGAGCTGCCCAGCGATGCCACCGTCTATGTGGTGCCCACCCAGTTCTACGGCGAGTCCGGCGTGTGGAAGGGTACCCCTGTGGCCCTGGAGAACGGCCGCAACTACATTACCGTGCAGCAGATCGGAAGCCTCGGCGGCCGGGGCGGTCCTCTCTACATCACCTATTCCGGCAGCCACCCCGAGCAGATCAAGCTCCAGGTGCGTGTGGTGAACAACGCCTGGGAGATGCCGGTGCTGGAGCTGTCCGACTGGTACAGCATGGGTGAGTCCGCCCGCAAGGACGCCATCCGGACCTATGTCCAGGAGCTGTCCTCCTATGTGGCTGCTCTGCCCACCTCCGGCCTGAATACCAACGTGCGCAACGCCACCGAGATCTCCACCCCCAGCGTGCTCCTGTCCCTCCCCGCCGACCAGGTGCTTTCCGGCCTGAAGAGCGCGGGCAGCGATGAGGATACCATGGTCAACACCATGTATCAGAATGTGCTGGCCTGGGAGGAGGAGCTCTTCATCGCCAACAAGGTCCAGGGCATCATTGACTCCAATGCCACCCTGACCAGCTATCAGTATCCCATGACCACCCGCCAGAACATCCGCTACATGCGCATGTTCGCCGGCGCCTTCATGTACGCTGCCGGAAACCACATCGGCGTGGAGTACGGCTCTACTTCCGCTCTGGTCCAGGGCAAGCCCACCTCCGCTACCGGAAAGGGTAACGCCAACGGCCTGTTCGGCTGGGGTATCGCCCACGAGATCGGCCACAATATGGATAAGCTGGGCAAGGCCGAGATCACCAACAACATCTACTCCCTGGCCCTCCAGGCCTGGGACGGCAGCTCCATGGCCCTGAATACCCGCCTCACCGAGGACGGACGCTGGGAGACCATCTTTAATAAGGTGGCTCAGGGCCGCCCTGGCTCCGCCAACAATGTGTTTGTGCAGCTGGGTATGTACTGGCAGCTCCACCTGGCCTATGATGATGCTGCCCAACCCCTGGCCTTCTACAATGCGTTCTTCAAGCTGTGGAAGTCCGGCGCACACAGCGGCTACACCTACGACGAGCGGGTGGCCCTCATTGCCTCCCAGGTGGCCGACCGCAACCTCACCGAGTTCTTCACCCGCTGGGGCATGACTCTCAGCGATGAGGTGAAGGGCATGCTGAACGACTACCAGACTGAGTCCCGTGCCATCTGGTATCTCAATGATGCCTCCCGCACCTACCGCCTGAATAGCGGCAGCGCCGCCAGCGGTTCCGCCACGGTCTCCGCCTCTGCCAATGAGTCCAAGGTTACCCTGGCCATCAGCCACACCGACAGCGACAAGATCCTGGGCTACGAGATCCGCCGCAATAACGTGGTCATCGGCTTTACCACCGAGAGCACCTATGTGGACGATCTGGGCGCCGCCAACAACCTGACCTACACCTACTCTGTGGTGCCCGTGGATAAGCTGGGCAACCTGGGCAGCGAGGCCAAGAGCAACGAGGTCCGCGTGGCCTACGACAAGACCATCTCCTCTGACCTGTACGACCTGAGCCGTCAGGACGGTACCATTACCATCACAATGAAGAATGGCGCGTCCGTTCCTGTCACTGGCATCAAGGTGACCGGCACCGGCCTGTCCGGCAGCTACACCGTGAAGGTAAAGGCCAACGCCGGCGCCGACTGGACCACCGCCAAGACCGGTACCCTGTCTGACGACACCGTGGTGGCCTACTTCACCAAGCCCGGCGCTGCCGAGAGCGATACCCGCATTTGGACCTATGACGCCGCTGTGCTGGAGATCACCGGCATCCCCGAGGACGCTACCGTCCAGCTGCTGGACTACCCCGGCGACCGTGTGGACTTCTACGAGGGCGCCACTGTGGGCGTGCTGAAGGACGACTATAAGTACGGCGACGGCCAGGACGACGTCATCAAGAAGGGCACCCTGGTGATCCTGGGTACCTACCGCGGCGATCCCACCTACAACTATGTGAGCGTCGAGGCGGTGTACAACACCACCAGCGAGGCCGCCGAGGCCAACGGTGTCACCACCATCACCCGTGCCATGAACGGCTACGGTCTGCTGCTGGCTGAGATCCCCGCCGACGGCGCAGTCAGCGACACCAGCGACGGCTTCTTTATCTTCGTGCCCGACCTGGAGAAGGAAAAGGAGCTCAATGCCCAGAGCGGCGTTACCGACGACTATCCCCTGGAGATCCGTGCGGTGTTCTACCGTACTGACGATCCCAACCATGCCGAGAGCAAGCGCGTTACCAGTGAGACCCTGTGGATCAGCTTCCCCGGGGAGGACGACTTGCCTCTGATCGACCTGAAAAGCGACCTGAGCGAACTGAACTGAAAGGATGAACATGTTGCGTAAACTTTCTGCTATCCTGATGACCCTGTGTCTGACGGTGGGGGCCATGACTCCTTTGGCCCACGCCGCCGGCGGTCTGCGGCTGGTGACCTCCTCCCAGGAGGCCGCCAGCCAGGAGGTGGGCTTCTCCGGCGTGTCCTCCAACTGCCAGAGTTTCCAGGCTACCTTTAATCTCTCTAACAGCACGGCCATCTACGACTTTATGGCCAACGACGTTCTGGATGCCCTGCCCGGTATCTATACCACCTACAAGCAGGAGGGCAGCGCCGTCACCGTCTATGTCACCACCAAGTCCGGTGTGCTGACCAGTGACGGTTCCCTGACTCTGGGCACCATCTCCGCAAACGATGGCACCAATTTCACCGTGGAAAAGGCCTCCGGTGTGAAAGTGGTGGGCGCTGACAACTCCGAGACCACCTATACCCAGGTGGACCAGGGCGGCTCCTCCGGGGGAAGCTCCTCCGGCGGCAGCTCTTCCGGTGGTTCCTCCTCCGGCGGCTCCACCACCACTACCCGGACCATCACCATCCAGAGCTCCTTCGGCGGCAAGGTGACGGCCAGCGCCTCCCAGGCCGCCCAGGGCAAAGTGATCACCCTCACCGCCCTTCCCAATTCCGGCTATGTGCTCAAGTCTCTGACTGTGACCACCGCGTCCGGCACTTCCGTGCCTGTGGCCAACCAGAGCAGCGGCAAGTATACCTTTACCATGCCTGCTGCCGCCGTCACTGTCAAGGCGGTCTTCGCCGCCCAGGAGACGGACCCCGACTTCCCCTTTGCTGATGTGGCCAAGGGCAGCTGGTACTATGAGGGCGTGCGCTACGCCTACGAGAACGGCCTGATGAGCGGCACCGGGGAGGGGACCTTCTCTCCCGACCTGCCCACCAGCCGCGGCATGCTGGTCACCATCCTCTACCGTCTGGCGGGCAGCCCCGCTGCAGGCAGCGCCTCCTTTACCGATGTGGCCAAGGGCCAGTGGTATGCGGACGGTGTGGCCTGGGCCAGCGCCAACGGTGTGGTCTCCGGCTATCCCGACGGCAGCTTCCGGCCCAATGACACCATTACCCGGGAGCAGATGGCCGCCATCCTCTACCAGTACGCCCGCATCCAGGGCAAGCTGGATGACAGCCGGGCTGATCTGTCCATCTTCTCCGATCTAGATTCCCTCAGCGCCTATGCCAAGGAGCCCATGAGCTGGGCCGTGGCCCAGGGCCTGTTCAGCGGCGTGTCTGCCGATACCCTGGCTCCCGGTGGTTCCACCACCCGCGCCCAGGCGGCGGTCATTTTGACGGCCTTCTCCAAGGCACAGGGCTAAAAGACTCCTGTATATGGAAAAAAGGAAGGAAATCCTCCATAAATGCAGCAAAAAAGCGGCCGATCCCGGCCGCTTTTTTGCTGTCTCCCGTTTACAATGGAATGGGACCTGTGATATAATGAAACCACTTTTATAAAAGTAAGGGGGAGCGACGATGTGCGCCCACAGACCACTGTCCACCGTTGAGGTGCGCAAACAGAATCGAAATCGCGTCTATCGCCACCTAATCACCCTTTGGGAGCCTGTCACCAAGCAGGAGCTGGCGTTTCGCTTATCCATGAGTCTGCCCACCCTGTCTCAAAACCTGAATGAATTGGCGGAGATGGGCCTGATTGACCGCTCAGCCACCACCGACTCCACCGGCGGGCGGCGGCCCCGGCTGATCGCGCCCCTGCCCAATGCCCGGTTTGCCCTGGGCGCGGAGCTGACCGGAGGGGATTTGCGCCTGGTGGCGGTAAATCTGCGCCAGGAGACAGTGGCCTATCAGAAGATCATCCTGCCCTTTTCCAATACGGCGGAGTATGGAGCCCGTCTGGCTGAACTGATCGAGGTATTTTTGGATGAAAATCATCTGGACCGGGACAAGCTGCTGGGCGTGGGGCTGACGCTGCCGGGCATCATCGGCCCGGACCAGAGTACCATTGAATATGCTCCCACCATCGGCGTGCATACCTCCACACCCTGCCGCTTTACCAGCGCCATTCCCTATCCCACCCTGCTGGACAACGACGCCAACTGCGGCGGATTTGGGGAGTGGTGGAACCGCACCGACCAGCAGAGCATGGCCTATCTCTCCCTGAGCCGGGGCGTTGGCGGTGCCATTCTGGTAGGTGGGCAGCTGTACGATGGCATCAGCCATCGGGCCGCTGAGTTTGGCCACATGTGCCTGCATCCGGGAGGCCGCCGCTGTGAGTGCGGCCGCCAGGGCTGTCTGGAGGCCTACTGCTCCGCTGCGCGCATCTCCGACGATTTGGACGTTACTCTGGAGGTGTTCTTCCAGCGCCTGGAACAGAGCAACTCTCCCTATCAGGAGCTGTGGGAGAGCTATCTGGAGGACCTGGCCACCGCGGTTACCACCATCCACACAATTTTGGATTGCCCAGTGATGATCGGGGGAGCGGTCTCTCAGTATCTGCCGCCTTACCGCAGCCAGCTGGCCAAGCTCATCCGGGAGCTTGACCCCCTGTCCGACCAGACCGACTTTTTCACCTTCTGTCCCAGTTACAGCCGCTCCATCTGTATTGGTGCAGCCACCCGTTTTCTCTACGATTTTGTCAATCAACTCTGAGCAATCCACCGCCCTTCGGGGCGGTGGATTTTTTTGTTGTCAATCTGTTCAAAGTTGAATGATTCAATTTGTACAAGGCGCTAAATGTACAAATTTGCGAAAAATCCTGTTGACATTCGAATTTGTTTTGTTGTATTCTATGGACAGAAAGAGAAAGGATTTTTACAAAAGTTATTTCTCTAACTCGGAAGCCGTCGAATGTCGGCGGCATCATTTTAAATGAAGGAGCGATTGAAATGAAAAAGCGTATCCTGGCACTTGCTCTGTCCGCGGCCATGGCCCTGTCTCTGGCTGCCTGCTCTGGCGGCGGCGATGCTTCCGGTTCTGGTTCCGGCTCCGGTTCCGGCTCCAACTCCGGCGAGACCAAGAAGGTCGGCCTGTCCATGCCCACCCAGTCCCTGGAGCGGTGGAACCGCGACGGGTCCTACCTGGACGAGCAGTTTAAGAGCGCCGGCTATGAGACCATCCTCACCTACTCCGACAACGACACCAACCGCCAGGTCAACGACATCCAGAACATGATCGCCGAGGGTGTGGACCTGCTGGTCATCTCCGCCATCGACGGCGAGGCCCTGAACACCGTCATGAACGAGGCCGGTGAGGCCGGCATCCCCGTCATCGCCTATGACCGCCTCATCATGAACGACAACGCCTCCTACTACGTGTCCTTTGATAACTACACCGTGGGTACCCTCCAGGGCCAGTACATCGTGGACACCCTGGATCTGGACAACGCCGCCGGCCCCTTCAACATTGAGCTTACCGCCGGTGACCCCGCCGACAACAACGCCGGCTACTTCTTCAACGGTGCTATGGACGTCCTGAAGCCCTACATCGATTCCGGCAAGCTGGTGGTCGTCTCCGGTCAGACCGATTTTGACACCGTCGCCACCGCCGGCTGGGATTCCCAGACCGCTATGGAGCGTGCCCAGAACATCCTGGCCTCCTACTACGCCGACGGCACTCAGGTGGACGTGTGGCTCTGCTCCAACGACTCCACCGCTCTGGGCGTCTCTCAGGCCATCCAGTCTGACTACGCCGGCTCCAACCAGCCCATCATCACCGGTCAGGACGGCGACGAGGCCAACCTGAAGAACCTGGTGGACGGCCTGCAGTCCATGACCGTGTACAAGGCCGTGGCCAACGAGGCCGTGGTTACCCTGGATCTGGGCAAGGCCATCCTGAGCGGTGCCACTGTCGATGCCAACCTGATCACCGACTCCGGCTGGGAGTTTGAGTGCTCCTACGACACTGAGTCCTACAACACCTCCGACGGTCACAACTGCCCCTCCTTCCTGCTGGTTCCCGACGTGGTCACCAAGGACAACATGGTGGAGAAGCTGGTTGACACCGGTTACTACACTCAGGACGCCGACGGTTACCTGCACCCCGCTGCCTGATCTGGAATCTGAATGAAAACACTGCCGAACTGTTAGACAATGGGCGGGGCCTTCTGCCCCGCTCATTGTACTCTGAATACCCAAGGCTGAAAGGAGGCCATCCCCTTTGTCACAGTACATTTTGGAGATGAAAAACATCACCAAGGAGTTCCCCGGCGTTAAAGCATTGGACAACGTGAACCTCCAGGTGGAACCCGGCGAGATCCACGCCCTTATCGGTGAAAACGGCGCGGGCAAGTCCACCTTGATGAACGTGCTCTCCGGCACCTACCCCGCGGGCACCTACACCGGGGAGATCTATTACGAAGGCAAGCTGTGCCAGTTCAAGACCCAGAAGGACAGCGAAGCGGTGGGCATCGTCATCATCCACCAGGAGCTGGCCCTCATCCCCCTGCTCTCTATTGGAGAAAATATGTTCCTGGGCAACGAGATCCGCACGAAAACGGGGACCATTGACTGGAACAAGACCTATTATGAGGCCGAGCGCCACATGAAGCAGGTGGGACTCAATGAGTCGGCCCAGACCCTGGTCAAGGACATCGGCACCGGCAAGCAGCAGCTGGTGGAGATCGCCAAGGCCTTCTCCAAGAAGGTAAAGCTGCTCATCCTGGACGAGCCCACCTCCTCCCTCAACGACGAGGACGCCAAGATGCTGCTGGACCTGCTCATTGCGTTTAAGAAGGAGGGCCTGACCTCCATTATTATTACCCACAAGCTCAACGAGATCATCTACTGCGCCGACAAGGTCACCATCATTCGGGACGGCTCCACCATTGAGACCCTGGTCAAGGGGGTGGATGACCTGAGTGAGGACCGGATCATCAAGGGCATGGTGGGACGCTCCATGGAGGACCGCTATCCCAAGCGGGAGCACAACGTGCAGCCGGAGATCAGCCTGGAGGTGAAAAACTGGACGGTGCACCACCCCCTGTATCCCGAGCGGATTGTGGACGACAACATCTCCTTCCACGTCCACAAGGGCGAAGTGGTGGGCTTCTCCGGCTTGCAGGGCGCCGGGCGTACCGAGCTGGCCATGTCCATCTTCGGCCGCAGCTACGGCACCGGCATCACCGGCGAGATCTACCTCAACGGCCAGAAGGTCCACCTGAAGAACACCGAGGACGCCATCCGCCACAAGCTGGCCTACGTCACCGAGGACCGGAAGACCAACGGCCTCATCCTGGGCGAGACCATCCGCTTCAACACCACCCTGGCCCGGCTGGACAAGGTGTGCTCCGGCAGCGGCGTCATCGACCGGGACAAGGAGGTCCAGGTGGCCGAGAAGATGAAGACCGAGATGGGCACCAAGACCCCCACCATCGAGCAGCACATCGGCAACCTGTCCGGCGGCAACCAGCAGAAGGCCCTGCTGGGCAAGTGGATGTTCACCGAGCCCGACGTGCTCATTCTGGATGAGCCCACCCGGGGCATCGACGTGGGCGCCAAGTACGATATCTACTGCCTCATCAACGACATGGTCAGCCGGGGCAAGTCGGTGGTGATGATCTCCTCCGAGCTGCCTGAGCTGCTGGGCATGTGCGACCGGATCTATGTCATGAACGAGGGCCGCCTGCTGGCCGAGGTGAACGCCGCCGACGCCACCCAGGAGAGCATCATGGGCTATATCATCCGCGACACCGTGCGGGACACGGCGAAAGCTTAATCACGTGGAATAGGGAGTGTGACATCCATGAAAGGAACGACCAACAAAGCTTCGAATTTCCTCACCAAATACGCCATGGTCATCGCGCTGGTGATCGTGTTTGTTCTCTTTGCCTACCTCACCGACGGGCGTCTGCTGTACGCCCAGAACATGTCCAACCTGATGCTGCAAAACGGCTATGTGCTGGTCATGGCCTGCGGCATGCTGCTGTGTATCCTCACCGGCGGTAACATCGATCTGTCCATCGGCTCGGTGATCTGCCTGGTGGGCGGCCTGGCTGCCGTGATGATCACCAGCATGGGCATCAATCCCATCCTCACCATTGTGGTCTGCCTGGTGGTCGGCCTGCTGGTGGGCGTGTGGCAGGGCTACTGGATCGGCTACGTCCGCATCCCCCCCTTCATCACCACCCTGGGCGGCATGTTCATCTTCCGCGGCATCGGCCGCCTCATCCTGGATAACAAGACCGTGGCCATCCAGGACTCCACCTTCCTGAACATCTTCACCATGTACATCAAGGTCCCCGGCCTGGACGACGGCGAGATCGCCCTGTCCGCCATCATTGTGGGCGTGGTGGCCGCCCTGTACGTCATCTTCCACACCGTGAAGAACCGCCGGGACCGGGCCAAGAACGGCTACCGCCAGAACAGCGCCGCCAGCGACTACATCAAGGCCGTCCTCATCGCCGCCCTGATCCTCTACTACTGCTACCTGCTCAGCCAGTACCGGGGCATCTCCGTCATGCTGGTGTGGGTGCTGGCCATCTGCCTCATCTATAACTTCATCACCGCTAAAACTGCCTTTGGCCGTTACTTCTACGCGGTGGGCGGCAACGAGAAGGCCACCAAGCTCTCCGGCATCAACACCGACAAGATCTACTTCATCGCCTACGCCAACATGGGCCTGCTGGCCGGTCTGTGCGGCCTGCTCAATGCCGCCCGGGTGGGTTCCGTCAACGGCTCCACCGGCACCTCCTTTGAGATGGACGCCATCGGCGCCTGCTTCATCGGCGGCGCTTCCGCTTACGGCGGCAGCGGTACCGTGGGCGGCGTGGTCATCGGCGCTCTGCTGCTGGGCGTCATCAACATGGGCATGTCCATCATGGGCATCGGCGACTCCTGGCAGTATGTGGTCAAGGGCGGCGTGCTGCTGGTCGCGGTTATCTTCGACGTGGTCACCAGCCGCAAGTCTGGAAAGTAAACACTTCGATCCGTTGCCTTTTGGAGGAAGCTATGCTGTATATTGGAATCGACCTTGGCACCTCTGCCGTTAAGCTCCTGCTGATGGATGAGGAGGGCCAAATCAAGAACGAGATATCCCGGGAGTATCCCCTGGAGTTCCCGCAGCCCGGCTGGAGCCAGCAGAACCCGGAGGACTGGAAAGCCGCCGTGCTGGAGGGAGTCCCTGCCCTGCTGGAGGGCTTTGACAAGTCCCAGGTGGCGGGCATCGGAGCGGGCGGCCAGATGCATGGCCTGGTAGTGCTGGATGAGCACGACCAGGTAATCCGCCCAGCCATCCTGTGGAACGACGGGCGCACAGCCCAGGAGGTGGACTACCTCAACGAGGTGGTGGGACGGGAAAAGCTGTCCGCTCTCACCGCCAACATCGCCTTCGCCGGCTTCACTGCCCCCAAGATTTTGTGGATGAAGAAGCACGAGCCGGAGAATTTCCAGCGCATCCGCAAGATCATGCTTCCCAAGGACTACATCAACTACATCCTCACCGGCGTCCACTGCACCGATTACTCCGACGCCAGCGGCATGCTGCTGCTGGACGTGGAGCACAAGTGCTGGAGCCGGGAGATGCTGGACATCTGCGGCATCACTGAGAGCCAGATGCCCAAGCTCTTTGAGAGCTATGAGGCGGTAGGCACCCTGCTGCCCGAGATGGCCCAGAAGCTGGGCCTGCCCGAGAACGTAGTGGTGTGCGCAGGAGCGGGAGACAACGCCGCGGCCGCAGTGGGCACCGGAACTGTGGGCGCGGGGGGATGCAACATCTCTCTGGGCACCTCGGGTACCCTGTTTATCTCCAGCGACCACTTCGGGGTGGACCCCCACAACGCTCTGCACGCCTTCGCCCACGCCGACGGCTGCTACCACCTGATGGGCTGCATGCTCTCCGCCGCCAGCTGCAACAAGTGGTGGATGGATGACATCCTGGGTTCCCAGGACTACGCCGGGGCCCAGAAGGACATTACCGATGACAAGCTGGGCTGCAACCACGTGTACTTTTTGCCCTACCTCATGGGGGAGCGCTCTCCCATCAACGATACCAACGCCCGCAGCGTCTTTATCGGCATGACCATGGATACCAGCCGCACCGACCTGACCCAGGCGGTGCTGGAGGGTGTGGCCTTTGCCATCCGGGACAGCTTTGAGGTGGCCCGGTCCCTGGGGCTGGACATTAAGCGCAGCATGATCTGCGGCGGCGGCGCCAAGAGCCCCCTGTGGAAGAAGATCATGGCCAATGTGCTCAACGTGGAGCTGGATACCCCTGCCTCCGAGCAGGGACCCGGCATGGGCGGCGCGATGCTGGCCATGGTGGCCTGCGGAGCCTATCCCAGCGTGCAGGCGGTGTGCGACAAGCTGGTGAAGGTGGCGGACACCGTCCGTCCTGATCCGGAGATCGCCGCGCGCTATGAGCAGCGCTATGAGCAGTTTGCAAAAATCTATCCCGCGCTGAAGGGGCTCTACCCTCAGCTGCTGTAAGCGAAACAAGGAGGGGCGTACATGAATGAAGAGGGACGTTTGATCCTGCGCCTGGCCGTGGGGCTGTACCTGGTCTATTTGGCCTACATGCTGATCTCCGCCCAGATGGCGGGGAATACCGGTATGAGCGATGTGATCGCCTATGCCGGAGGCGGCATCTTGGGCCTGGGCGGTCTGGGCTTTTGTGACTACGCCCTGGTACGCTACTTCAAGGAGCGGAAGGCCCGGCAGGAGAAGAAAGACGTGCCGTCGGAGGAGGAGCCGTGAAACGCCGCTCCTTTCGGGAAATGGCGGTGCGGGTAGTGCTGCTGCTCATCGGGCTGTGGATCGCCCACCTGGGCGTGACCCTGTTTCTCCAGACCAACCTGGGCTCCGATCCCTTCAATGTCTTTGTCCAGGGCCTGTTCCGGGCTATCCCCTGGCCTGAGTGGGCCGGAATGACCCACGGTCGGGTCCATCTGCTGGTATCGCTGCTCATTATGGTGGTGCTGCTGGTGGTGGACCGCAGCTATGTAGGCATCGGCACCGTGCTGTGCATGGCCCTGGGTGGCCCCATCATCGATGTGTACACCCTGTGGCTGTCCCCCTTTCTCAATGAGACCCTGCTCCTGGCGGTCCGGGTGCCTATGCTGGCAGTGGGCTGTGTCATCCTGGCCTTCGGTATGACCATCGTCATCCGCTCCCAGGCGGGCACCGGTCCCAACGACCTGGTGGCGGTGGTGCTCAGCGACAAGAGCGGGAAACCTTTCGGCCCGGTGCGCATCGGGGTGGACCTCACCTTCGCTCTGGTGGGCTTTGCCCTGGGAGGCGTGGTTGGGATAGGCACTATCATCTGTGCCTTCCTGGTAGGCCCTGCCGCTCAGCTGTTTTTCCCTGTGAGTGAAAAAATTTGTGTGTGTGTTTTGAATCAATTTGCGGGAGTAAACTCCCGGTCTTGAGGTGATAAGCTATGATCATCCATTCAGTCTTTGACGCCGCCTTTGCCCCCTACGGCAAGGTGCTGGGAGGCTATGACACCGCCGCCCTGACCGACACTCTGAAGTCGGTGACTCCCGTACCGGATGGGGTGGACTACGTTCCCTCTCAGCCGGAACTGGAGCAGCTGCCCATCGCCGAACAGTTTGCCTCCAACGCCTACGGCGGCATGCCCATCCAGCTGGGGTGGTGCAACGGACACAACACCCGTCTCAACTGCCTGGAGTACCACCGGGACAGCGAGCTGAACATCGGCGCCCAGGACTTTATCCTCCTGGTAGCCAAGGAAGATGATATCGTAGACGGCCGTCTGGACACCGCCAAGGTGAAAGCCTTCCGGGCTCCTGCCGGCACAGTGGTGGAGGTATATGCCACCACCCTGCACTATGCCCCCTGTTCTGCCGCTCCCGGAGCCGGCTTCCAGGTGGTCATTGTGCTGCCCCGGGGCACCAACGGCCCCAAGCCCGCCATCACTCCCCTCAACGGGGAGGATGAGACCCTGTGGGCCTGCAACAAGTGGCTGCTGGCCCACGCCGACAGCAGCGAGGCCGCTCAGGGCGCTCCCGTGCGGCTGGATGGTATCAATGTGGATATTGCCGCGGATCTGTAAGCGGTAGATTTGAAAAGAGAGGTCTGATTATCATGTTTGCCAATATTCCTGAGGTCAAGCTGGGCATCATTGCTGTGTCCCGCGACTGCTTCCCCATCGCCCTGTCCACCCAGCGCCGCCAGAATATCGTCGCCGCCTACGGCGAGGGCCTGTATGAGTGCCCCATCACCGTGGAGAACGAGGCCGACGCTCTGAAGGCCCTGGACGACGTGAAGGCCCACGGCGTCAACGCCCTGGTGGTCTTCCTGGGCAACTTCGGTCCCGAGACCCCCGAGACCATCCTGTGCCAGAAGTTTGACGGCCCCACCATGTATGTGGCTGCCGCTGAGGGCGACGGCGATCTGATCAACGGCCGCGGCGACGCCTACTGCGGCGTGCTCAATTGCTCCTATAACCTGGGTATGCGCCACCTGAAGGCCTACCTGCCTGAGTACCCCGTGGGCACCGCCCAGGAGTGCGCCGACATGATCCGGGAGTTTGTCCCCATCGCCCGGGCCATCATCGGCGTGAAGAATCTGAAGATCATCACCTTCGGCCCCCGTCCCCAGGACTTCTTTGCCTGCAACGCCCCCATCAAGGGCCTGTACGAGCTGGGCGTGGAAGTGGAGGAGAACTCCGAGCTGGACCTGCTGGTGGCCTACAAGGCCCACGCCGGGGACAAGCGAATCCCCGAGGTGGTGGCCGACATGCAGAAGGAGATGGGCGAGCGCACCTACCCCGACCTGCTGGAGCGGATGGCTCAGTTTGAGCTGACTCTGCTGGATTGGGCCGAGCAGCACAAGGGTGCCCGGCAGTATGTGGCCTTTGCCGACAAGTGCTGGCCCGCCTTCCCCGAGCAGTTCGGCTTTGAGCCCTGCTATGTGAACTCCCGCCTGGCCTCCCGCGGTATTCCTGTGGCCTGCGAGGTGGATATCTACGGCGCCTTGAGCGAGTACATTGGCGCCTGCATCACCGGTGACGCCATCACCCTGCTGGACATCAACAACTCCGTGCCCAAGTACATCTACGACGAGGACATTGCAGGCAAGTTCGACTACGACATCAAGGACACCTTCATGGGCTTCCACTGCGGCAACACCCCCAGCTGCAAGATGTGCAACGGCTGCGCGGTGAAGTATCAGCTCATCCAGAACCGCCTGCTGGAGAATGGCGGTACCCCCGACTTTACCCGCGGCACCCTGGAGGGCGACATCGCTCCCGGCGAGATCACCTTCTACCGCCTGCAGTGTGACAGCGAGGGCAACCTGCGCTCCTACATCGCTCAGGGCGAGGTGCTGCCTGTGGCCACCCGTTCCTTCGGCGGCATCGGCATCTTCGCCATTCCTGAGATGGGCCGCTTCTACCGCCACGTGCTCATCCAGAAGCGCTATCCCCACCACGGTGCGGTGGCCTTTGCTCACTGTGGTAAGGCTCTGTTTGAGGTGCTCAAGTACTTCGGTGTCTCCGACATCGCCTACAACCAGCCCAAGAGCCTGCCGTACCCGACCGAGAATCCGTTTGCCTGATCTGGCATAAAAAGCTGAACCAAAATCCAGCAACAAGAACGGAATCCACTATTTTGTTTCGGTAACAGTCACGATACTGTTAAGCGTAGGGAAGAACCGTAAGAAAACAAAAATCTAGGGAGGAACATTATGCTGAATCCGTCCGAACTGAAAAAGATCGACGCCTATTGGCGTGCCAGCAACTACCTGGCAGCAGGCCAGCTGTACCTGCTCGATAACCCCCTGCTGCGCCGTCCGCTGACCCGTGACGACGTGAAGAAGAAGATCGTTGGCCACTGGGGCACCGTGCCTGGCCAGAACTTCGTTTATGTTCACCTGAACCGTGTCATCAAGAAGTACGACCAGGATATGATCCTGATCTCCGGCCCGGGCCACGGAGGAAACTTCTTTGTTGCCAACGCTTACCTGGATGGCACCTACTCTGAAGTTTACCCTAACATCAGCCGTGATGAAGAGGGCATGAAGAAGCTGTTCAAGCAGTTCTCCTTCCCCGGCGGCATCTCCAGCCACGTTGCACCCGAAACTCCGGGCTCCATCAACGAAGGCGGCGAGCTGGGCTACTCCATCGCACACGCATTTGGCGCTGTGTTCGATAACCCGGATCTGATCTGCGCAGTTACCGTTGGCGACGGCGAAGCCGAGACCGGCCCCCTGGCCACCAGCTGGCAGTCCAACAAGTTCCTGAACCCCGTGGGTGACGGCGCTGTTCTGCCCATCCTGCACCTGAATGGCTACAAGATCTCCAACCCCACCATCTTTGGCCGTATGACCCATGAAGAGATGGAGAGCTTCTTCCGTGGCTGCTCCTGGAAGCCGTACTTCGTTGAAGGCGACGACCCGATGACCATGCACGAGAAGATGGCTGAGACCCTGGATACCGTCATCGAAGAGATCCACGACATCCAGAAGCGCGCCCGTGCTGGCGAGGATATGGGCCATATCCAGTGGCCTATGATCGTTCTGCGCACCCCGAAGGGCTGGACTGGCCCGAAGGTAGTGGACGGCAAGCCCATCGAGGGCACCTTCCGTGCACACCAGGTGCCCATCGACATCACTGTCGGCACCCCGAACCAGGAAGAGCACCTGAAGCAGATCGAAGAATGGCTGCACAGCTACCATGCTGAGGAACTGTTCGACGAGAACGGCACCCTGATCCCCGAACTGCAGGAACTGGCTCCCACCGGCGACCGTCGTCTGGCTGCCAACCCGCACGCAAACGGCGGCAAGCTGTTGCGTGACCTGCGCACCCCCGATTTCAAACAGTATGCAGTGGATATCCCGTTCCCCGGCTCTGTCGAGAAGCAGGATATGATCGAGCTGGGCGGTTACATCCGCGACGTGCTCAAGCTGAATGCTGATGCTAAAAACTTCCGCATCTTTGGACCTGACGAGACCATGTCCAACCGTCTGTACAAGTGCTTCGAAGCTACCCAGCGTGATTGGAACTCCACCATCATCCCGGGCGATGAATTCCTGGCACACGACGGCCGCATCATGGACTCCATGCTGTCCGAGCATATGTGCGAAGGCTGGCTGGAAGGCTACCTGCTGACCGGTCGTCACGGCTTCTTTGCTTCCTACGAGAGCTTCATCCGCGTGGTGGACTCCATGGTTGCACAGCATGCTAAGTGGCTGAAGGTTTGCAGCCAGCTGCCCTGGCGCCAGAGCATTGCTTCCCTGAACCTGATCCTGACCTCCAACGTATGGCAGCAGGATCACAATGGCTTCACCCATCAGGATCCCGGCTTCCTGGATCACATCGCCAACAAGAAGGCAGACGTTGTCCGCCTGTACCTGCCGCCGGATACCAACTGCTTGCTGAGCTGCTTCGACCACTGTGTCCGCAGCCGTGACTATGTCAACGTACTGGTCACTTCCAAGCATCCGCGTCCCCAGTGGCTGACCATGGAGCAGGCTGTTAAGCACTGCACCCAGGGCGTTGGCATCTGGGATTGGGCTTCCAGCGATGCAGGCGAAGAGCCGGATGTCGTCATGGCCTGCTGCGGTGATACCCCGACCCTGGAAACTCTGGCTGCTGTCACCATCCTGCGCGACGCAATGCCCGAACTGAAGATCCGCGTTGTCAACGTTGTTGACCTGATGAAGCTTGAGCCCAACACCAAGCATCCTCATGGCCTGTCTGACGCTGATTACGATGCTCTGTTCACCAAGGATAAGCCGATCATCTTCGCATTCCATGGTTACCCGACCCTGATCCATGAGCTGACCTACGAGCGTACCAACCGCAACCTGTCTGTCCATGGCTACCAGGAGGAAGGCACCATCACCACGCCGTTCGATATGCGCGTGCAGAACGAGATCGACCGCTTCCACCTGGTTAAGGATGCCCTGCAGCACCTGCCGCAGCTGGGCAACAAGGGCGCTTATCTGATCCAGCAGATGAACGACAAGCTGGTTGCTCATAAGAACTACATCCACGAAGTTGGCCAGGATCTGCCTGAGATCATCGACTGGAAGTGGCATCTGCCTGAGAACAAGTAATTTGTTCTGAACCCTTTGTTTACTAACCCCAAACCCTGAAAATATGCCACCCACCGCAGCCCCCGCAAGGGGACTGCGGTGGGTGGTTTTTTGTGCGCTGATATTTTCTTCTCTTGTGCGGGCTGCTGTGCATGCTGGCCCGGCAAAATAAAAACACCCCCGCTCAGGTGCGGCACTGCTTTGCAGCAGGCCATGCGCCGGGGCGGGGGGGTTATTCGTTACAACAAATCAAGCCTTAAGCGGCTTGTGCACAGAACTTGCAGCAGAAATTACAGCTGCGGGCCGGCAGAGACCAGAGCCTTGCCGTGCTCGTTGCCTTCGTACTTGGCGAAGTTCTTGATGAAGCGGCCTGCCAGGTCCTCAGCCTTCTTGTTCCACTCAGCAGCATCTGCATAGGTGTCACGAGGATCGAGGATAGCGGGATCAACGCCGGGCAGAGAAGTGGGAACTTCGAAATCGAAGTACGGGATCTTCTTGGTCGGGGCTTCGTTGATAGCGCCGCTCAGGATAGCGTCGATGATGCCGCGGGTATCCTTGATGGAGATACGCTTGCCAGTGCCGTTCCAGCCAGTGTTGACCAGGTAAGCCTTAGCGCCGCTCTTTTCCATCTTCTTGACCAGCTCTTCAGCATACTTGGTGGGATGCAGTTCCAGGAATGCCTGGCCGAAGCAAGCAGAGAAGGTCGGGGTGGGCTCGGTGATGCCGCGCTCGGTGCCGGCCAGCTTTGCGGTAAAGCCAGACAAGAAGTAGTACTGGGTCTGAGCCGGGGTCAGGATGGAGACCGGGGGCAGAACGCCGAATGCGTCAGCAGACAGGAAGATAAC